>Ga0209344_10002098_pt1 | contig 23256 bp, 21 predicted proteins | sample Cruoilmetagenom6_FD_187293 | JGI IMG/M metagenome (GOLD analysis project Ga0209344, IMG submission 187293) | Oil polluted marine microbial communities from Coal Oil Point, Santa Barbara, California, USA - Santa Barbara Oil Seep Sample 6 (SPAdes)... | ecosystem: Environmental > Aquatic > Marine... | reverse complement strand
AAAATGGTTTATCTTACAGCCGTTTCATTAATGGTCTTAAAAAGGCTTCTATTGAAATCGATCGTAAGATCCTAGCTGACATCGCAGTATACGATAAAGCAGCTTTCACATTCTTAGTTGAAAAAGCGCAAGCTTCTTTAGCATAAGTCTGAGATATTAGCTCTGAGATAAGGACGCCCTAGGCGTCCTTTTCTTTTTTTAATTGTTAGAAAATTGACTAAAAAGTCAGGAAATCAACACGATTATAATGAATCGTTAATTAAGCAAGTTTAGCGTGTTATATCAATTGGTATTAAACCTAAGGTTACTTAATTAAAAGTTCATCTTCAATTATAGGAAGTAAAGGTCTTATTATGAGTCTTGCTGATCAAATTTTAGCGGTAAATAATGATTTGCCTATTCGTACTGACGTTGCTGTACATAGTGGTAAAGTACGTTCGGTTTATTGGTTAACAGCAGCTGACAGCCAGCGCTTAATTCTCGATAAAGGCTACGATGTTGCCCCAGAGACACCGTTAGCCATTATGGTGATCAGTGACCGCATATCCGCTTTTGATTGTATTTGGCGTGGCGAAGGAGGTATGCAAGGCGTGCCAGGTAAGGGCGCCGCATTAAATGCCATTTCTAATCATTGGTTTTCGTTATTTAAAGCGCAAGGTTTAGCGGATAGCCATATTCTGGATATACCGCACCCGTTTGTCTGGATAGTGCAAAAAGCCAAACCTGTGATGATTGAAGCTATCTGTCGTCAATATATTACCGGTTCAATGTGGCGTTCATACGCGAAAGGCGAACGAGAGTTTTGTGGCATTAAGTTAGCGGATGGCCTTGCAAAAGACAGTAAATTAGCCGAGTTACTGCAAACACCATCGACTAAAGGTATTTTACACAACATTCCAGGGGTGCCTGCAGCTGATGATGTTAATATCACCCGTCAGAATATTGTTGATAATTACGCCGCCTTTAATTTTAAATCAGTCGATGATATAGCCTTGTATGAAAAGCTATTAACTGAAGGCTTTAATGTTATTTCAGCAGCACTAGCTAAACTCGATCAAATTTTTGTTGATACAAAATTTGAGTTTGGTTATGTCAAAGACCGTAATGGCAATGACAAGCTTATATATATGGATGAAGTCGGGACACCTGATTCATCCCGTATTTGGGATGGTGAACAGTACCGCGATGGTAATATTGTCGAAAACTCGAAAGAAGGTTTCCGTCAATTATTACTTAATCACTTTCCTGATCCCGATATATTGCTCAATAAAGACCGGATGAGTGAGCGTGAAGCCCTTGCCCGTGACAATGAGTTACCAACATCGGTATTAATGGCTGTGTCTGAAACCTATATCGCGATTGCTGAAAAAATAATTGGCAAGAAAATCGTTTTATCTGAAAATCCTAAACAAGAAATTATTGATATTTTACGTGATAAATATCAATTGATTGATTAGGCACTTTAGCGTCATTTATCGATTTAAATAGCCTTGCCATCGCGAGGCTTTTTTATGTCGAAGAGTGGTCAGTTTTTTGGTCTCTTGAAAAACTAAGTACCGACTTCTTTGTCGACAATGCCGCGGCCACATGGATAATGAATTAGCCGCGATGCTCAGGCCTCTTTGATACAATCCTACTCATTAATTGATCATTTCTTCTAGCTGAAATCGTCAATGACTTCGTTATTTATTAAATAATTAGATACATAAATACTTTGTCTTTGGCAATTTGCTCTTTGGATAAAATAGGTCAATTTATTAATGCAACGGCTAGAATAACTTGGCTTCACGAGATTAAGGCGTCCTTGCTTATCGATGGCAGAAAGTAGCGATGTATAATAGTTATAAATTTGCTACCACAAAGCTGAAAACAAATTGGTTAATTTATTCCATCCCCCAATCATTTTAAATTGAGCGCTTGTGAGGTGTCAATTTTTCTTGCACCAATAGCGAACTTTTTACGGCTCATCTGCACTAAATTGGTGCGCTTTGTTTGTTATGATTACTTTATTTATATCTTAGTGCTCTGTATTTAATCTATTTTTCACTTTGGGTACAAATGGTGCTTAGTGTAATGGTAAATATAAACTTAAAAATTCAATTTAACCATGATTGCACTAAAGGTGAACGAATGAAATTAATAACAGCAATAATCAAACCCTTCAAAATGGATGATGTCAGAGAAGCGTTAAGTGAGATTGGAATCGACGGTATGACAGTCACTGAAGTTAAAGGTTTTGGCCGTCAAAAAGGCCATACTGAGCTCTATCGAGGTGCTGAATACTCAGTTGACTTTCTACCGAAAATAAAATTTGAAATTGCTGTTAAAGATGATTTTGCAGAGCGAGTTGTTGATACTATTGTTAGCTCTGCTCAAACCGGAAAAATTGGTGACGGTAAAATATTTGTTACTAATATTGAAAGTATTACCAGAATTCGTACCGGTGAGATAGATGATGATGCTATTTAGTTCGCTTTTATGTTTTACGCTGGCAAATTTTGCTGGTTGCATTGGCTAAAGTCAGCACTTAAATAAGATTTAAATAGTGGGTATAAAATGAATAAAATAATCTTCGCACTGTTGGCGTTAACTTTTTCTTTACCTAGTTTTGCAGTTGAACCAGTACTTAGTGGCGCTAATACCGCTTGGATATTAACATCAACAGCATTAGTTTTATTTATGACGCTACCTGGTTTAGCTTTGTTTTATGGTGGTTTAGTACGTCGTAAGAATATTCTGTCAATTTTAATGCAATGTTTTGCCATTGCTGGTGTTTCATCTATTTTGTGGTTTATCTTAGGTTATAGCTTGGCCTTTGGCGCGGGCAATGCTTGGATTGGTGATTTTAGTAAAGTGTTGATGGTTGGCATGACCAAAGAAACCCTTGCCGGTGATATTCCTGAAAGCCTTTTTATGTTGTTTCAAATGACTTTTGCGGTGATAACACCGGCGTTAATTATTGGTGCTTATGCTGAAAGAATGAAATTTTCTGCGGTGCTGTTGTTTTCAGGTTTATGGCTATTGGTGGTTTATGCTCCTGTGACGCATTGGGTTTGGGGTGGTGGCTGGCTTGCACAAATGGGGGTTTACGATTTTGCAGGTGGCATTGTGGTTCATATCACCGCTGGTGTGGCGGCTCTTGTTGCCGCTGTTGTACTTGGCCCTCGTCATGGTTTCCCAAGAACGCCAATGTTGCCACATAACCTAACCATGACAGTGACAGGCGCAGGTATGTTATGGGTTGGTTGGTTTGGCTTTAATGGCGGTAGTGCATTAGCGGCGAATGGTGATGCCGCTATGGCGATGTTAGTGACTCACTTGTCAGCTTCAGCAGGCGCACTAACTTGGGCGGCAATAGAGTGGAAGAAATTTGGCAAAGCCAGTGTACTTGGAGCCGTAACGGGTATGGTGGCGGGGTTAGGGACGATCACGCCAGCATCAGGATTTGTCGGACCCGGAGGCGCTTTAATTATTGGCTGTTCTGCTGGTATTGTTTGTTTTTATTCGACCGTATACATTAAGCAAAAGCTTAAAATTGATGACTCATTAGATGTCTTTCCAGTACATGGTATTGGCGGCATTTTAGGTACTTTACTGGCGGGAGTTTTTGCGTCTACTGAGCTTGGGGCGTTTAGTGGTTTTGGTTACGCCGAAGGTATTAGTACTATGTTAGGGCAGGTAACTGTGCAATTGATCGGAATAGGCTCTGCTATTATTTATACAGCGGTTGTCTCTTACTTATTGTTTAAGTTAGTCGCGGTAATGACCAAAGGGCTGCGAGTCTCGAAAGACCAGGAAATAACGGGCTTAGATTTAATCGAGCATGATGAAGTCGGTTATAACCTTTAAATATTTACTATTTTATGGGGAACGGCCTTACAAGGCTTTTCCCATCATTGCTAACCCTCATTTCTTATTTATTCACAGATTTATAACGACAATATTGAATAAATCGCTAGTTTTAGAAAAATAAAACTTAATCAGCAGTAATTTTTTCTTGAAAAACGTTGATTTACTCTACTTTATCGGCAATTTTTTGTGTAAAATCATTCACCATTTTATTAATCAAAAAAGTCTAGCTAAAGGCCAAATTTAGGCCGATGTTAATGCCCTATATTTAGACAATAAAAAGTATGGGCGCTTTAAACACGCTTTAGAGGAACTCATGAATTTAGACGATATTATATTGCAGGCAGAACAAGCTATTGCTGAGGCAACGGATCCTGCTGAACTTGACCAAGTGCGCGTTAACTTCTTAGGTAAGAAAGGATTGTTCACTGAGCAAATGAAAGGCTTGAGCAAGTTACCAAAAGAAGAAAAACCCAAAGCGGGTCAAGTGATTAACATCGCTAAACAAACAGTACAAAAGCTACTGACAGAGCGTGGCGAACTATTACGCGCCCAAGTGATTAAGCAACAACTCGCGGCAGAATCTATCGACGTTACCTTACCAGGCCGTGGTGATGAATTAGGCGGCTTACACCCCGTGACTCGCACGATTGAGCGTATCGAAAGCTTTTTTGGTGATTTAGGCTTCTCAGTCAAGCAAGGGCCAGAAGTTGAAGATGACTTTCATAACTTTGATGCCTTAAATATTCCCGAGCATCATCCTGCTCGTCAAGACCACGATACTTTTTACTTTAATCCTAAGTTAGTGTTGCGCACGCAAACCTCAGGTGTGCAAATTCGCACCATGGAAAAAGAGCAGCCGCCGTTACGTATTATCTCGCCAGGTAAAGTTTATCGTAATGATTATGATCAAACCCATACGCCTATGTTCCATCAAGTGGAAGGCTTAATGGTAGATAAAGATGTCAGCTTTACCCACTTAAAAGGGGTTTTGCATGACTTTTTACATCACTTTTTTGAAGAAGAAGTTGAAATACGTTTTCGCCCGTCTTATTTCCCGTTTACTGAACCTTCAGCTGAAGTCGATATTATGGGTAAAAACGGAAAGTGGTTGGAAGTATTAGGCTGCGGTATGGTGCATCCAAATGTACTACGTAGTGTTGGTATCGACCCTGAAGTTTATACCGGTTTTGCCTTTGGTATGGGGGTTGAGCGTTTAACTATGTTACGTTACGGCGTCAATGACTTACGCTCATTCTTTGAAAACGATCTTCGCTTCTTAAAACAGTTCAAGTAGGAAAGCCATATAATGAAATTTAGTGAATCTTGGTTACGTGAGTGGGTTAATCCTGCTATCTCTTCTGATGAGTTAGCGCATCAAATTACCATGGCTGGTCTTGAAGTTGACGCCGTAGAGCCTGTGGCAGGTGAATTTACCGGCGTGTTAATTGGTGAAGTGGTTGAATGTGGTCCACACCCTGATGCTGATAAATTACAAGTAACAAAAATTAATTTAGGTCCAGATTATAATGATGGCGAGTTAGCTGACATTGTTTGTGGCGCTAAAAACTGTCGTTTAGGGCTAAAAGTGGCGGTTGCCACCGTTGGCGCGGTGTTACCGGGCAACTTTAAAATTAAAAAAGCCAAACTTCGTGGCGTACCGTCACACGGCATGTTATGTAGCGAATCAGAAATTGGTTTGTCTGATAGCGCTGACGGTATTATGGAGCTTGCACAAGATGCGCCTATCGGCCAATGCGTACGTGAATACCTAGACCTTAACGATGTCACCATCGATGTCGACTTAACCGCAAACCGTGGTGATTGTTTAGGCCTGAAAGGTTTAGCGCGCGAAGTCGGCGTGTTAAATGGTTTAAGTGTCACCGAGCCGGCCATTACTGCCGTAACACCAACCATTGACGATACAATTGATATTACTTTATCTGCTGAACAAGCGTGTCCGCGTTATTTAGGCCGAGTCATTAAAAATATTAACGTAAATGCGCAAACCCCATTATGGATGGTGGAGAAGTTACGTCGTTGTGGCACGCGCTCAATCGACCCTGTGGTTGATGTTACTAACTACGTCTTGCTAGAGCAAGGCCACCCAATGCACGCCTTTGATTTAGCGGCTATCGATGGCAGCATTAATGTTCGCTACGCCACGAACGGTGAAAAGCTGGTTTTACTTGATGAAAGCGAAGTAACACTGTCAGAGCAAACCTTAGTGATTGCTGATGATAAAAAGTCCTTAGCGATGGCGGGAATTTTTGGTGGCTTAGCCTCAGGTGTCACCACACAATCAAAAGATATCTTCTTAGAGAGTGCCTTTTTTGCACCGCTAGCGATTTTAGGCAAAGCCCGTCAGTATGGTTTACATACCGATGCCTCGCATCGTTACGAGCGTGGTATTGATCCACAATTACAACGTGCTGCTATGGAGCGAGCAACGCAACTATTGCTTGAAATCGTTGGCGGTGAAGCCGGACCTATCGTGGAAGCGGTATCGCAAGAAAACATTCCAGCCGAGAAATCCGTTAGCTTACGCCGAGCAAAATTAGATGGCCGAATTGGTCATCACATTAGCGACACAACCGTTACTGACATACTGACCCGTTTAGGCTTTAATGTTAGTGAGCAAGACGAAAACGAGGCAAAAGTCTGGACCGTTGTGGTGCCGGCATATCGTTTTGATATCAGTATTGAAGTTGACTTGATAGAAGAAGTTGCGCGCATTTTTGGTTACAACAATATTCCTAATGTTTCGCCAAAAGCAACGCTTGCCATGCGGGCACAAAAAGAAGCGCAGCTGCCAGTCAGTAAGTTACGAAATGTGCTAGTTAACCGTGGTTACCAGGAAGCGATCACTTATAGTTTTGTGGATCCAAAAATACAAGCACAACTGCATCCAGAGCAAGCAACGATGGTCTTACCCCATCCTATCTCATCTGAAATGTCAGAAATGCGTGTGAGTTTATGGACCGGCTTATTACAATCTGTTGCCTATAATCAAAATCGTCAACAAAATCGGGTGCGTTTATTCGAAACCGGTTTACGCTTTATTCCTGATGAAAGTGCGGAAAATGGCGTTCGCCAAGACAATATGATCGCCGGTGTTGTTAGCGGGCAGCGTAGTGAAGAACATTGGGATATTGAGAAAGCTGCAACGGACTTTTATGATATCAAAGCTGACGTTGAAGCACTGTTAGGTTTAACCAATAACGCAAGTGCTTACAGTTTTTCTAAGGCAGAAGTCGATGCTTTACACCCAGGACAAACAGCCGCTATTCACAATAATGGCGTGCTCGTTGGTTATGTTGGTGCCTTACATCCTGAATTAGAAAGAAAATTAGGCTTAAATGGTCGAACATTAGTTTTTGAACTTTTATTGAGTAAAGTTTGTACGCAAAATATACCGCAAGCACGCGACATATCTCGCTTTCCGGCTAATAGACGTGATATCGCCGTAGTCGTTGAAGAGCAAGTAAGTGCAAATAAAGTACTACAACTTATTGAAAAGGTTGGCGGAAATTATTTAGTTGATCTAAACTTGTTCGATGTATACCGAGGTAGTGGTATTGAATCTGGTTTTAAGAGCTTAGCAATCGCAATGATATTGCAAGATAACGATAAAACCTTAGCAGAAAAGGATATCACTGACGTAGTTGACCGAGTGGTTGATACATTGAAAACTGAACTAAATGCATCTCTGAGGGATTAAATAATGGCGCTAACAAAAGCAGAAGTAGCAGAACATTTATTTGAAAAAGTTGGGCTGAGTAAGCGCGACGCAAAAGATATGGTTGAAGTGTTTTTCGAAGAAATTCGTGAAACGTTGGAATCTGGTGAGCAAGTTAAATTGTCGGGTTTTGGTAATTTTGATCTGCGAGTAAAAAGTGAGCGTCCTGGACGTAATCCAAAAACCGGTGAAGACATTCCCATTTCGGCACGTAAAGTGGTGACATTTCGCCCGGGTCAAAAGCTTAAAAGTCGTGTTGAAGACGGCAACGGCGCATAAGTTAGCAAGTCAGTTTTGCATTGGTTGATAAAAAAAGGTTGCTTTTTGCGGCCTTTTTTATTGCTTGAATTTAAGGTTTTAAATCAGCTTCTTTGGCTGGTTTGGGCTTGCAGAGGCGTTTAATCGTAAAGACAGTTAACTCCTTTAATAGTAGCAAAGCAATAGCGAATGTCGCGCCGGTAGCAATAGCCTGCAACTCTAACGGAATCGCCATGGCATATTGCTGCGCGGTTCCGGTCGCTATTTGCTTATCTAAGTGCCAAAGGAATAGATATACACTTTGCAGGTAGTCTGCAGTGGTAATTTGCTCTAAATGACTAGCAAGATAGTCAACACGCATTGATAGCCGCTCAATAAGCTCACCTGTGCTGATAATCGATGCTTCGCTATTGTCTTTGTAGCGAGTGACCATGGTGACTAGGCTGCCATCGAAATGTTGTTGAGCAATCACTTCAAATTGTGCTAATTGTAATTTTGCTTCAGCCAAGTGGCCGGCAAGGCGTTGTTGATATTGCTGCATAAACTCAGGCAGTTGCACGCCGAGTATAAATGCAATAGTGAAAAAACAACGATCAAAAATATTGTTAATTAAGGCAAGCATAAGAACGACTAACAGTATTAAGGTAATAAGTTCACGTTAGCACAACTACAGAAAAACTTCATGGAGCAATAGAGTGCTTAAAAAGGCTAATAATTGAAGGTGATCTTTTTTCAGATCTCATACCTTATCAATGTTAATATATTTCACCATTAAAACAGTTGTCTAATACTAAACTCAAGCGGAAACTAACAAGCCCAATGCGCAGATCCTCCCATCAGCCCGAGCAAGAAGTCACCACCTTTAATTGGCGTGTGGTTAAACTATTACTGCCGTATTTATTCGAGTTTAAAGCGCGCATATTCTTGGCTTTAGCCTGTTTAGTGCTGACAAAGGTTGCCAGTGTATATTTGCCGTTTATTCTCAAGGACATTGTCGATGTTTTAGATAACCAACAGGAAAACAGAGTCTATTTAGTTCCTTTTGCCCTTGTCGGCGCTTATGGCTTAGTCAGATTAACCATAGTTATTTTTGCCGAAATTCGCGACACTTTATTTGGTCGGGTAACAGAGCGTGCGATCCGCAGAATTGGCTTAAAAGTCTTTCAACATCTGCATAAATTAGATTTAGACTTTCATTTGAATCGTCAAACGGGTGGCCTTTCGCGTGATATTGATCGCGGCACTTCAGGCATTAATTTTTTAATGCGTTTTATGATTTTTAATATTATTCCGACCTTAATCGAAATTGTTATGGTGGTGACGATTTTATTAGTCAATTACGGCATTTGGTTTGCTCTTATTACGCTGTCCTCAATCGTGCTTTATGTTGGCTACTCCGTTTATGCTACTGATTGGCGCACGCGCTATATACGCGAGGCTAATAAAGCCGACTCATCAAGTAATACCCGTGCCATCGACAGTTTACTTAACTATGAAACCGTTAAATATTTTACCAATGAAGCATTTGAAGCAAAAGCCTATGATGAACAATTGTCTGCTTGGGAGCAGGCAAAAATGAAAAATCGCTTATCCTTATTTGCCTTAAATGGCGGGCAAGCGCTGATTATTTCCTGCTCGATGACCGCCATGTTAGCGTTAGCCGCTTACCAAGTGACCTATGAAAAAATGACCCTAGGCGACTTTGTACTGATCAACGCTTTCATGATGCAACTTTTTATTCCTTTGAACTTCTTAGGGTTTGTTTATCGTGAAATTAAAGGCTCGCTGGCTAACATCGAGCACATGTTTGAACTGATGTTAAGAAAGCCGAAAGTGGAAGATCAGCAAAGTGCCGAGGCTTTAAGCTTATCACAGGCAGAAATTAACTTTGTCGGGGTATCGTTCTCCTACGATGTCAAACGGCCGATTATCAAAAATATATCCTTTACCATTAAGTCAGGGCAAAAAGTGGCAGTAGTCGGAGAAAGTGGCTCAGGAAAGTCGACCTTAGTTAAATTGCTGTTTAGATTTTATGATTGTGACAGCGGTAAAATCACCATTGATGGGCAAGATATTCGCCAAGTAAGCCAACATTCACTCAGAAAAAATATTGGTATTGTGCCGCAAGATACTGTGCTGTTTAACGATACGCTATTTGCTAATGTTCATTATGGTGAGCCAAAAGCCACGACAGCTATGGTGAATAATGCCTTTAAACTGGCGCATTTGACGGATTTTGTTGCGCGCTTACCTGACGGCGTGCAAACGGTCGTTGGTGAGCGAGGTTTAAAACTTTCGGGTGGTGAGAAGCAGCGAGTGGCTATTGCCCGCACTATTTTAAAAAATCCGCGCATTTTAGTGTTTGATGAAGCGACATCCTCATTGGATAGTCAATCAGAACAAGCGATATTAACGGCAATTAAAGAAGTCGCAGCCCATAGAACCAGTTTAGTCATTGCTCATCGATTATCGACCATAGTGGACGCGGACAATATTATTGTCATGCAACAAGGTGAGATTGTTGAGCAGGGCACTCACCAAGGCTTATTAGCGAAAAAAGGCTATTACTTCACCATGTGGCAGCTGCAGCAAAGTGATAAAAGCTAAGTAAATATCAGTATCCGAATAAGTAAACAGTTGAGAAAACGGTAATGGCAATAGAACCTGAAATTGAACAAACTAAACAATGGCTAGAACAAGTGATTATTGCGCTAAATTTTTGTCCATTTGCAAAAAAAGAGTTTGTTAATCAAACCATTCATTATCACTTAAGCGTTGAAGAACAATTAAAGTTAGCTTTAGTCGAGTTATTATCGCAATGTCATTACTTAAATAAACACCCTGAAATTGAAACAAGTTTGCTGATTTATCGCCAGGGTTTTCGAGACTTTAATCGCTTTTTGGATTTAGTTGACCAAGCCAATGACCTGATCCTTGAACATGGCTTTGAAGGTATTTTCCAGATAGCGACATTTCACCCAGAATATTGCTTTGCTGACGCCGATTATGATGAGGCCAGTAACTATACCAATCGCTCGCCTTATGCCACTTTGCATTTAATCCGTGAACAAAGCATGGCACGAGTGTTAAGTGTCTATAAAAACCCTGAAGCTATTCCAGATAATAATATTGCTTTGGCGAATAAAAAAGGCGCGCACTATTTTAAGGCCTTACTGCAGAAGATTCAGCATAGTTATTAACATTTTGTATCAGCTTAATAACAGCTCAGCTTCTTCACACCTGCCGGTAAATTGCGATATACTGGCAGCAATTAATGAAAAAGCAGCGTTGATGAGACGCTTACTAATTAGGTAATATTTTTTGTGGAAGAAGATTCGGTGGTAAAAGTTGGTGGTAGTGTTGAAGCAGCCGTTAAAGGTGAATATACACTTGATGTACTTGCTATATTGAAAGAGGCATGGCAAATAACCTTAAAATCGCGCTTGGCGATTAATGTTGGCTTAATTACTTGTTTGATCATTGGAATGTTGGTTTCTATCCTAGTGAGTAGCCAATTAGGGGGCATTGAAGTGGCCATTCAGGACCAACAATCGGCAACCTTACTCAATATCATCGTTACTTTGGTGGTTTATCCGTTCATTGTTGGTGTTGAAATGATGGGGATATTTCATTCTGTTGGCTTAAAGACCCGGCCCAAATTGATTTTCGCCTTTCTAAAACGGGGCAGTTGGGTAGCTGTTAGCGCTTTATTAACCTCTACCTTAGTGACTATCGGTTTAACCTTGTTCTACTTACCAGGTATATTTTTAGCGGTGGCCTTGTCGCTAGTATTACCTTTGGTGGTAGAAAAGAAAATGTCACCAATAAAAGCGATTTCGGTAAGTCTGCAAGCGACGCGTTTTCAGTGGTTTAAAATTTTTGCGCTTTATCTGATATTAGCATTGACTGTGATGGTCTCTGCATTACCAGTAGCCGCTGCTGGTGCCTCTGAGTTTGGTTTTATTGCCATTGCATTCTTTATTTTTTGTTTAACTTATATTGCACCATTGTTTTATAACGTTAAGGGTATTTTATACCGAGAAATATTTGGCTTGCAGTTGCAGACATCAGCCGATCATAACAGCACAATAAGTGACACTTTCTCTGCCTGATAGAAGTGATAACTGCGCAAGTTTTTGCGCAGTGCGTCATACTAGGCATCATTGCTTAAGGAGCCATTAGCTTGATGAAATTTAATCCCCAGTACTTTTTAGGCTGGAGTTTCTTTGTTTTGTTTGTTGTGGGCTTAATCGCGCCATTTACTTTTTTAGTCTTAGAAGAAAGCCCGCCAGTTGAAGTGGCAGTTCCCCCCTCAGCACCTAAAAAGGTTGTTAAAAAAGTGGAACGCCCGCTACATGATGTTAAATTACCCAATTTTGCTAAAATTCGTGATGTTAAAGAGAAAAAGCGACGTTTCTTTGCATTTATTAAACCCGCCGTCATTGCCGAGAATAACAAAATACTTGCTGCACGAGTTGAAGTTGAGCGCTTAATTGCTCAGCTAACTTTAGAGCAGCCTTTAAGTGAAGATGAACAAGCCTTTATTGCTGGTTTAGCTGAACAGTATAAGGTCAGCAAAAAATATTCACTTTTAAGGCAACTATATGAATTACAATTAAAAGTAGATATTATTCCACCGGCATTGGTTCTAGTACAAGCCGCTAATGAGTCTGCTTGGGGCACGTCTCGTTTTGCCCGCATAGGTTTGAATTTTTTTGGTGTTTGGTGCTATAGAGAAGGCTGCGGTATGGTGCCTAGTGGACGAGATAATGGCGCAAAGCATGAAGTTGCCGCTTATAATTCCGTTCGTGAGGGCGTAGCACGCTATTTTAAAAATATTAATACTCACCATGCCTATGGGGTGTTTAGAGCTATACGTAGCCAATTACGAGAACAAAATCAACCTCTAAGGCCTGAGATCCTTGCGACTGGTTTAACGTCTTATTCTGAACGGGGTGCTGACTACGTTATGGAGTTGACAGAGATGATTCGCCATAATCGAAAATACTTCACCTTTGACGCTAATAACACGTCTATTAAAAGTTCAGTTCATTAAAGCGATTAGGCAAGATATAGCACACCTTGCTTATGTCTAAACATAGTTAAGGTGCAAGCTATTGTTATTTCTAGCAGTATAGGCATTTGCTAATGCAGTTTGCCTTTTATTTTATTTCTTTGACCAGTAGCATTTCTGCGCTATTAATTTTGCTGTTTGTGTTGGCGTGTGGTGTAGGGGTAATAAAGCTTTCTTGATCAAAAGCGGTATCACCACCAGCAATAATGCCAGAGCTTGAATTAATGGCTTTAAAGTCAAAAATTTGGTTATCCGCTAAATGAGAAGGGACAACGTTTTGTATCGCGGTAAACATAGACTCGATACGCCCGGGATAATTTTTGTCCCAATCTTGTAGCATTGCCTTAATATTTTGACGTTGTAAGTTAGGTTGTGAGCCACATAAATTACAAGGAATAATCGGGAATTGCTTTAGTTGAGCATATTGGATCAGCTCTTGCTCTTTACAAAAAGCGAGTGGACGAATAACTACGTGCTCACCATTATCCGACACCAACTTTGCTGGCATAGACTTGAGCTTACCACCATAAAACATATTCAACATTAACGTTTCTACTATGTCGTCACGGTGATGGCCGAGTGCTATTTTAGTAGCACCTAAGGCTTTAGCGGCTTTATACAATACTGCGCGACGTAAACGTGAACATAAACTACAGGTGGTTTTTCCTTCAGGAATTTTTTCCTTTACGATAGCGTAAGTATCTTCTTCAACAATTTGATAAGCAACGCCAAGTGACTCAAGGTAATTCGGTAATACATGCTCAGGAAAGCCCGGTTGTTTTTGGTCGAGATTAACCGCAATCAAGTCAAAATGAATCGGAGCAGACTCTTTTAAGCGCATTAATATCTCAAGCATAGCGTAGCTGTCCTTGCCGCCTGACAAACAGACCATAATTTTATCGCCATCTTCAATCATATTATATTGGGCAATGGCTTGACCGACATGTCGACGTAAACGTTTTTCGAGTTTTTGTAACTGGGTAGTTTGGCTTGCAGTAAGGGGCGATTTTAAATCTGCGCTCATAGTCATTTCCTGGTAAATTTCGCCGCGTAGTATAGCCCAAGAAAGCAAATGAAAAAAGTTGAACCAGGCAATTTATCGCGCAAGTTCAACTTTTAATGATGAGCTTATTTCTAACTATTATCCTTCCCCATCAAGAACTCGCTGAGTGGCTTCTTGATGTCGATTGAGATAAGGCTATTCGACGTCAAGTGGTGAAATGTAGCCGTCAGGTTTTAGGGCTAAAACATCACAATTAAGTCGATCAATAACATGCTCTGCGGTGTTACCAATCAGCGCTGCCGATAAGCCCGTACGGCCAATCGTGCCTAAGATAACTAACTCTGCATCTAATTTATTTGCTACGCTCTCGATAACATCTTCAGGTAAACCCTCTTCAATGTGCGTGTTTTCCGGCGCAATATTAAATGCTTTTGCATGCTCTAGCATGGCATTTTGATGATGTTTAAGCATAGTGCGATTATAATCGCTGGCGTTAAACTCTGGAATTTCTATGGCAATATTTACCGGAGTGCCCGGGAATGAATTAACTAAGTGTAAGTTTGCCTTCATCACTTTTGTCAATTGCTTGGCTTCGGCGGTAATTTTATCGTTGAGCGATTTATGCTCTTCTTCATCACTACCAATATTTAACGCCGCAAGGACATTGCCATTATCAGGCCATGAATGTTCTTTGACTAATAAAACGGGGCAGGGACATTTACGTAAAATATGCCAGTCGGTTGGCGTGAAAATAACCGACTTAAACTTATCGTGTTGATGGGTGCCTTTGATGACAATGTCATAGCCATTTTCCAGCACTTGACCAATGATTTGTTCAAAGGGACGATTATGCCAAACAACCTGACAATCGACATTTAGCCCGTTCAAATCGAGCTCAGCAAGCAAAGATTCTAGCCATTGTTTACGATCATTAATAACCGATTGTCGCATCGCATCACGTTCATCGCTTGACAACATGGTGGTCATTTCATAAGAAAAGTCATAGATGGTCAGAAATGCGGTAATCTTAGCCGCTGTTTTACGGGCTAATTCTAGTGCGCGTTTTAACGCTTTTTGATCTTCTGTGGTTGGGTCAACAATAGCGAGTATTTTTTGATACTTTTCCATAGCTAATTCCTTTATCAATTGCCTACTGTACTTAACCAAAGCTCAGGTTATTTATAACAATAGTCTAGATTGAAACAATAATAGTTGTTTTAAATCAAATTATTATCGGGTCAAACATAAATAGCGTTTCACGTTAAGCATAGCGTGAAACTCTCAGATAAGGAAGTATAGTCAGGCAGTCGGAATATAGGAATAGCTGGAGCTAGATTATAGCGCAGCGCACTGGTTTAATTTTTCACTGTCTAGAATAATAATTAATTTACCGTCGACCTGTATTAAGCCATTCTTATGAAAACGATTTAGCAAACGACTGATGGTTTCAACGGTTAAGCCAATATAATTACCAATATCACTACGCGTCATGGTTAAACGAAACTCAGACGCAGATAAACCACGAGCATGGTAACGACTACTCAAAGCACTGATAAAAGTGGCGAGTCGTTGCTCGGCGTTTTTACGGTTAAGCAAAGTTAGCATTTCTTGGTCTTCACGAATTTCGGTACTCATCATACGCAAAATTTGTTTTTTTAATTTTGGCATGGTGTTGGACAGGGTATCAAGCGTGTTATAAGGGATTTCACAAACCATGGAGGTTTCTAACGCTTTGGCAAAACTTGGGTGCTCAGAGTCGGCGATAGCGTCAAAGCCAAGTAAGTCACCAGCTAAATGAAAACCGGTAATTTGCTCTTCACCTTGCTCATTAACGGTATAAGTTTTAAAAGTGCCTGAGCGGATGGCATAGAGGGCATGCATAGGCTGACCATCATTAAATATTTGCTCACCCTTTTGGATCGGACGCTTTCGATCGATAATGTTGTCTAAAGAGTCGAGTTCTTTTTCATTGAGAGAAAAGGGCAGGCATAATTCGCTAATACTGCAATTTTGACAGTGTATATGTTGTTGTTCTGCGCACGATTTATTACTCATAATTACCCTATAATTTACATAAAAACTCTAATATTGTGATGATATTAGATGCGTTATCAATATGCAATCAGTATAGTATAAACGCCGTATAAAATCACCGAAATAGCGGCCAGCTTCCTGAATAAGGTATGACTCAATAAGGATCTAACATTTAGCGTGCCTAATGAAACTGACAGTAATGCTGGCAAGGTACCAAGACCGAAGAAAAACATGATCAAGGCGCCATTAATCGCGTCAGCGCTGGCCAAGGCCCAAGTCAGGGTTGAATAGACTAAGCCGCAAGGTAGCCAGCCCCACAATGCGCCTAAAGCAAAGGCACTTTTTATGTTCTTAATGGGAATAAATTTTTTAGTGTGGGGGGAGATATGACGCCATAGCCCCTTTCCTATATGTTCGACGCGGCTCAGCCACATTAACCATTGCCCTAAATATAAGCCGAGCAAAATCAGAAAAATACCGGCAATGGTTTTTAGTATAGCAACAGGTAAACCAATATTTTTTGCCGCCATTGAGCTGGTGAATGCGACTAGGGCACCAATTAAACTATACGAGGCAATGCGGCCAAAGTTATAGGCAAAGATGATGGCATATTGTTTGTGGCGTGCGCTATCCGAGATGGCGGTGGTCAGCATAGTACTGATGCCACCGCACATCACTACGCAATGGCCTGAGCCTAATAAGCCGATGATAAAAGCGGAGAAAAAGTCGAGACTCACGGGTTTTTTTTAATCACAGGTTTATCTTGCTGTGCTTGTCGGGGATTTTTGGCGTCTTGTTGATTTTGCTCTGCTGTAGTGTTGTCGGTATTACTGCTACTACCTAGATGGCGTTGATCAGTTTCATCATCAAAGAGAATGCTCATGCCTTGCTTTTCTAAGTCATCAAATTGTTCGGTTTTTACCGCCCAAAAAAAGATATAAATACCAATGGCGGTCAGTAAAATAGCAATCGGAATTAATACGTAAATCACACTCATTTTTTTAACAGCCTTAAAGAATTGCTGACCACCAAAATTGAACTGGCAGACATACCAATGACCGCCATATAGGGCACAATATAGCCCATCACAGCTAATGGCAATACCACAGCATTATAACCAAAAGCCCAGCAATAATTTTGCTTGATAATGCGTGAGGTGCGCTCAGACACTTGTCGAAGTGTTTGCACATTACTGAGCTTGTTATTGAGCAATATCACATCGGCGCCGTTTTTCGCGATATCGGTACCACTGCCCATCGCAATTGATAAATGTGCTGCGCCTAACACTGGGGTGTCGTTGACACCATCGCCGATCATGGCAACCGTATGCGAAGCTTGTTGGTGCTTGATGGCATTGACTTTATCTTGTGCTGACAAATTAGCTTGGACACTATCTAACTGTAGCTTTGTTTGTAGTTTATTGCAGCCGGCTAAGTGATCGCCAGAAAGCATTAATGTTTTTATCTTCTCATCGTGCAGATATGCCACTAAAGAACTCGCGTCATCCCTGGTGCCATCTTCTAAGTAAAACTCCGCAATTAAGTCATCATTTTTCATCAACACACATTGTGCGCTGTGTGCTTGGTTATCATCAAGTAACCATGAGCTTTTACCAATGCGATAATGAATGTTGTTCACTTCGCCAGAAACCCCCGCGCCAGGGGCAACGGTGACTTGGCTGGTGCTTTGATTAAAATCACGATAAGGACTAAAGGCTTTGGCGAGCGGGTGCGCGGAATGGGCTTCTAACGCCGCGGCAATCGCTAACACTTGTTGTTCGCCGTCTTGTGCGTTTTCCTTAGCAAAATCGCCATAAGTTTTTACCGTTGAAATGGTAAATTCACCTGTGGTTAGTGTGCCGGTTTTATCAAAAGCCATGGCATCGATTTCCGGCATAGTTTCCAGTACATGGGCCGATTTTATCAAGATGCCAGCCCGGTTTAGCCGAGTGGTTGCACAGGTTAATGCCGTTGGTGTGGCTAATGACAAGGCACAGGGGCAAGTCACCACCAACACTGATAAGGTGATCCAAAATGCTTGCGCGGGTTGCTGTTGCGACCAATAGATTGCGGTCAGAGTGGCGACAAATAAGATAAGGGCAACAAAATATTGCGCTATTTTATCTGACAACTTGGCCAGCTTAGGTTTATGGCCTTGGGCACTTTCGCTTAAGCGAATTAATTGGCTTAAAAATGACTCTTGATTACTGTGTTTAACTTTTGCCGTTAGGTTGCCATCACCGTTAATCGTGCCCGCGTAAATATCATCATGTGCGCTTTTATGCAGAGGCAATTGTTCGCCTGATAACATCGCCTCATTCACTTGACTCTTACCAGAGATAATTTCGCTATCGGCAGGAATCGTTTCACCGGGTTTGATTAAAATAATGTCATCAGCTTTTAAATGTGTTGCGGCAATAAAGTTTTCTTTACCATCGACGATTTTAGTGGCGGTCATCGGCATCAGTTTTAATAAATTTGCTGAGACATCAGCGGCACGGGTTCGCGCTCTAAATTCTAGAAACTTACCAATTAAGATCAAGAAGGTGAACATGGAAACCGATTCGAAATAAACCTCACCTTGTTGGGTAAACGTTGCCCAAGCACTAGCAAGAAACGCTAGCATTATGGCAATGGATACCGGTACATCCATCGATAATTGTCGCGCTCTTAAGGCGTAAAAAGCACTTTTATAAAAGGGAAATGCGCCATAGGTAACAATCGGCAGGGTTAAGAAAAAGCTCGCCCAACGTAAGTAAACCAAGTTGTGCTCGGCCATATCTGAAAAAGTACCAAAGTATAAACCAAAGGCGATCATCATCACTTGCATCATTAATATGCCGGATATGCCAAGGCGTTTAATAAAGTTTTTTGCCTGTTTTTTATTAGACTTTTCCGCGGTACTGGCTTTAAACGGCAGGCCGTGATAGCCAATTTTATCAATTAAACCGAGTATTTCACTGAGCTTTACTTCGCTATCTTGCCATTGCACTGTTGCTCTTTGTGTCGTGGCATTGACATTGACTTTATTAATGCCAGCCAGTTTACTTAGCTGCATTTCAATTAACCAAGCACAGGCTGAACAGCTTATGCCTTCAATGGTTAAGATGGTTTCTTTAAAGCCTTCATGATAATAGGTAAACTCATTTTGTAAGTTTTCATCATCGAGAATTTCATTGCGCTGCAGTTGCTCAGGCACCAATACTTCGCCTTTTTGTGCGGGCGCACTGCGAAAGCGGTAGTAATCAGTTAAGTGATTGTCGACAATGGTTTGTGCTACGGCCTGACAGCCTATGCAGCACATTGGGTGAATGATATTGTCAATTTTAGTTGTTAAATCAATGCCATTGGGCACAAGCTCACCACAATGAAAACAATCTATACTCATTAATACAGGCTCATTAATTTGCTTCAGCAGTGTTCGGTATTATGGCAATAAAGTCGGATTGAGGTAAGCTGATCACGGTCTGAATTTTCCAGTGATTTTCAAATGGGCTAATGGTCACGCGCCACTTGCCTGAAACATCTTGGTTGGCGTCAAAGTGGTGGGTAAAGTTACCATTACCATCAGCGGTTAAGGCTAAGTAGAAGTCTCTATCGGCTAATGTTGGGTGATAAAAGTTGACATTCAATAAGGGAAATTCTTTTTCTATGCCGGTTGGGCGAACGGTTAACAGATCGCCTTCAAGTTTTAAGCCAAATTGCATCCCGAGCTTTTGTGCTTGTTTAATTTTCCCTATTTCAAGGTTAATGGCTTTACCTCTTTTATAATAATCACCGACCACTAATGCATCAGGATTAGTATTGGCAATAATGAAGGTGGCAATGCCGGCGACTACAGCAGTAAAAGGCAAAATAAATACCAGCCATGCCCAAGGCTCTTTATACCAAGATGTTTTCATGAAAATTTCTTCTTTGCAGATAGTGACGGCATTATACGACTTTTCTGATAGCGGAACTATCTAAAAAGTGTTAATAATTTTAACTGGGCCGATAAAAAAAACCTCGGTATTTTAAAATACCAAGGCTTTGTTTTTTAATGCTAAATTAATAAGCTAGCGCTTAGTGACTAGTTTTGCGATAAGCTGTAAACGTAGGCACTGATCACATGTACTTTTTCTTCGCCTAAGATTTTATCCCAAGCGGGCATAACACCGGCACGACCATTAGCAATGGATGTTTCAACGGCGCGTGGAGAACCACCGTATAACCAGATATTATCGGTTAAATTCGGCGCACCTAAGGCAATACCCATTTCGGCACTACCTTTACCTTCGCTGCCATGACAAGCAGCACACATGGCAAACTTAGCTTCACCAGCTTTTGCCGCTTGTGCATCAACGTCACGACCACTTAAGCTAAGCACAAAGGCAGCAACTTCTTTAACGCCTTGTTCACCACCTAATGCTGCGCTCCAAGCCATCATGCCATTAGCTTTACGACCATGCATAATACTGGCCTTGATAGTTTCAGGCTCGCCACCGTATAGCCAATCATTGTCAGTTAAGTTTGGAAAACCCGTAGTACCACGAGCATCAGAGCCGTGACATTGCGAACAGTTTTGCAAAAATAACCGTTGACCTACTTTTAGTGCTTCTTCATTACCTGCTAAGGTTTCAATGCTTTGTGCCGCGTAGGCTGCAAAGATAGGGCCGTATTTTTCATCAGCCGCTGCTACTTCGCGATCGTACTGCACTAACATGCCAGCAGCTTTCGCCTGTGCAACACTAGCTTCAGACTCAGATAAATTCAAAATACCTTGGTTAGAGCTTTTCCAGCCTAACAAGCCTTCAAAGTTGCCTAAACCAGGGTAGAGCAATAAGTACCCGAAGCCCCAAATGATTGTTAAAATGAAGAAAGTACTCCACCACTTTGGTGGCGGGTTGTTTAATTCTTCTATGCCGTCGTGGATGTGCCCTGTAGGCTCACCTTCTCCAACACCTGCAAAGTTCTTTAAACACATACGCAGTAATAAGTAACAACCTACTAATGTACCTAAAGTTAAAACTGAAATCCAAATACTCCAGAAGCTAGACATTATTATTAGTCTCCTGTTTGTTATTTTTGTCGTTGGGTTTTATTTCCGTTTTTTCTTCGAAAATCGAATTTGCCGCTTCATCAAACGCTGTTTTGCGTTTTTTTGAATAGGCCCAAACCACAATGACAATAAATAATGCCAATATTAATAGGGCAATTAACCCTCTAAGCGTGCCGTAATCCATCATCATTATTTCAACGCATGACCAAGAGACTGTAAATATGCAATTAATGCATCCATTTCTGTTTTACCTTTCACTGCCTTTTTTGCACCAGCAATGTCAGTTTCAGAGTAAAGCGGAATAGCATTGCCTTGCTCGTCTTTATGACTGCGATTACGGGTTAAGAAATTAAATGTTGTTAACTTCTTCGCGGTTAATTCGCCGTCAAGCGTGTTTTCCGCTAACCATTTAAATGAAGGCATGTTTGACTCAGGCACCACTGAACGAGGGTCAAGCAAGTGCGCGCGATGCCAATCGTCACTATAACGACCACCTACGCGGGCTAAATCTGGCCCAGTACGTTTTGAACCCCATAAATGAGGGTGCTCCCAAACCTGTTCACCGGCGACCGAATAATGGCCATAACGCTCAGTTTCCGCACGGAATGGACGGATCATTTGGCTATGACAAACATTACAACTTTCGCGAATATAAATATCACGGCCTTCCATTTCTAAGGCGGTATAAGGACGCAAATTATCAACGGGTGTCGTGGTAGCTTTTTGGAAGAACAACGGTGTAATTTCAACTAAGCCGCCAATACTAATGGCAAGGATAGTAAAAATAAAAAACAAGCCAACGTTCTTTTCAAGTTTTTCGTGTTTATTGCTCATGCTATGGCTCCTTAAGCTACTTCAGCAGGCTTAAGACTTCCGTCTTTAGCACCAATAGTTTTGAACATGTTGTAAGCCATTAGAATAAAGCCTGCAACGACCAATACACCGCCAACGAAGCGGATAAAGTAGAACGGGTACGAGGCCGTTAAACTTTCCACGAAGCTATAAGTTAAGGTACCGTCAGTATTAACTGCACGCCACATTAACCCTTGCATTACACCTGAAATCCACATTGCGACAATGTATAAAACAACGCCGGTAGTATGCAGCCAAAAATGCACGTTAATTAATCTAATGCTGTACATGCGACCTTGGTTAAACAGTACTGGAATTAAATGGTACATAGCACCAATTGATACCATAGCAACCCAACCCAATGCGCCAGAATGCACATGACCCACGGTCCAGTCGGTATAATGGGAAAGCGCGTTGACAGATTTAATTGCCATCATCGGGCCTTCAAAGGTCGACATACCATAGAATGATAATGAGACAATTAAGAAGCGCAGAATTGGATCATGGCGAAGTTTATGCCAAGCACCAGAAAGTGTCATAATACCGTTTATCATACCGCCCCAAGAGGGGAGAAATAATACGATAGACATGACCATTCCAACCGATTGCGCCCAATCAGGCAGAGCGGTGTAATGTAAGTGATGAGGGCCGGCCCAAATGTATAAAGAAATTAATGCCCAAAAATGCACAATGGATAAACGGTATGAGTAAACCGGACGTTCAGCTTGTTTAGGGACGAAGTAGTACATCATACCTAAGAAGCCTGCGGTTAATAAAAAGCCTACGGCATTATGACCATACCACCACTGCATCATGGCATCGATCGCGCCGGAGTAGATGGAGTAGGATTTAAACATCGATACCGGGATCACCATACTGTTACCTATGTGTAATACCGCCACCGTGAGAATGAAACCACCAAAGAACCAGTTTGCCACATAGATATGAGATGTTTTTCGCTTGACTAAGGTACCAAAAAATACAATAGCGTAGCTGATCCAAACAACGGCGATTAAAATATCAATCGGCCACTCTAATTCAGCGTACTCTTTGCTTGATGTATAGCCAAGTGGCAAAGTTATCACGGCAAGAACGATAACAGCTTGCCACCCCCAAAATGTAAATGCAGCTAATTTGCCACCAAACAGCGCCGTTTTACAGGTACGCTGAACAACATAATATGAAGTCGCAAACAGCGCACTGGTACCAAAAGCAAAAATTACCGCATTGGTATGCAGTGGACGAAGACGAGAATAGGTTAACCAAGGTGTTTCAAAATTTAGTGCAGGCCAAATTAATTGTGCTGCAATAAGAACACCTACTAGAGTACCAACGATCCCCCAAATAACTGTCATTACGGTGAATTGACGCACCACTTTGAAGTTATAGGACGGATGATCAAGCGTTGTT
>Ga0209344_10002095_pt1 | contig 23268 bp, 24 predicted proteins | sample Cruoilmetagenom6_FD_187293 | JGI IMG/M metagenome (GOLD analysis project Ga0209344, IMG submission 187293) | Oil polluted marine microbial communities from Coal Oil Point, Santa Barbara, California, USA - Santa Barbara Oil Seep Sample 6 (SPAdes)... | ecosystem: Environmental > Aquatic > Marine... | reverse complement strand
GCTTTTTGGTAGCGGCATTCCCAGGTTCGAATCCTGGTACCCCAGCCATTGCCAACAAGATTTCTTGTTGATTGTAAAGCCTAACAGCGAAGCAATCATGTTCTCAAGAAAACGTGAAGCGCCGACATAGCTCAGTTGGTAGAGCAACTGACTTGTAATCAGTAGGTCCCGGGTTCGACTCCTGGTGTCGGCACCACTGAAAGGTGGTTAAAAGCAAAGCGCTAGAGAATTAGATTAAGCCGTCCGAAAGGGCGGCTTTTTCGCATCTGTAGTATCTAACCAGTATTGATGTTATCCACACCGACTATTTAGATATGCCTGTGGATAACGCGCTATCCAGAATGCTTGCTTTCATCAGCATATACGTCAGATAACCAGCCAATGTTATAACCTTAAAGATAATGTTGCCTGTCCATATTGCTAATAAAGATGCACTGCCTCGAAGACCGCCAATGGTTCACTGCTATCGCCCAGCAGCACAAGCTTTGAGCCATTCACGCTCCATGCTGTTACCTGCTTGAGTGCGGTTAGAAAATTTCGCTCAGTTTTCATTTGAGGCGCAGGGCAGGCCATTTTAGTGCTGGCGATTTGCCCAAACGCTATGCGCTCGTTTTCCATCAGGTAGCTGCCCATCAGGGTATTACAGCCGGTAGCGCCGGCTAAGCGAGAAGCCTCTTGATGAAGCACCAAATGTGCTTCACGGAAATCCTCATGGGTGACGACCGGCGCTCCATCAAGCGACACCAGCTTCCAGTAGGTGTTGATCAACGATTCATCCGGGCGCTCTGCTGACTTGTGGTTATTCAACGAGCAGCCAGTGGCCATGAAGGTAATACTGATCAATACGCAAAGCGTTAGCTGCCGAATCAACGTATGACTCCTTATTCAGGTGTTGATGTTTATTGGGTTTAGTTGGGTTGGATAGAATAAGCTACAGGATTGCCCAAAAGTTAAAGCAGTAGCCTCACTTCGCTAGCTGCGGATATTAGTCGATTGACCATCTTTAGATTGCCATAAATCCGCCCAATCCCATCCATCCTTATGAACATAGGCCAACAATATTTTCTGATAAGGCAGTGAGGCCAAATAGTTTTGTATCTCGGTGCTCGATTTCTGGATGCCGGGTAAGTCGGCGTAGCCATGAAGCAAAGGAATGGCAGGAATATGCTGGCTAGGGGAAATGAAGGCACTACCGAGTGTATCGAGAAATTGCTCAATTATTATGCGTGTGATTAACAACTGCTCCCGTGAAGCACAATCTAGTTTGGTGCTAGCAAAGTAGATAACGCTAATGGCTTGATACAGTTTTGCAATCGCTAGCGAGAGGGCTTTGCTACAGGCCTCACTGTGATAGTAATGCAGGATTGGATAGGCTAAATGCTGTTGGCCTAAGGCGGTGATGGATTGCTGTAACTGCTGAATGTGGCTGATTAATGTTGTGTATTTTTCGCCGCTGTTAGTAGACTCGAGGATTTGTCGTGGAGTTTCGCCCAGAGCATTGATCGCCAGGGAGACTTGGCGTTTTTGAATAACATTAGTGATGATATTAAGAATATAGGTAATAGATAGCGTAAACAGGAAAAAGCCGTTAGCCGCAGCCAAAATAGGGGGGATACGCCAGCTATCATTGCCTGCCACAAAGTCACCATAGCCCAGCGTCGTGAGGGTATAGCCCGTATAATAGGCGCGCTCAACCAAGCTAGCGGCGGCATTTGAAGAAGACAGCACTACGGCCTGGGGCGAACTACAAAAAAGGAAGAACCAACCGAGCCAAGCGACGAGAAACCATGTTAGCAGTAGCGTCATTGTCATCCATGGGCCAACTGAGGTGAGCATGGAATGGCTTCTTTGACGCTGATGAATACCTAACAGCATAAACCAAATGCCACTTACCAGACGGTTGGTCAGTGGGCCGCCAGAGCTAGATACCGATAGAGTGGTGCGGGTAGCATCATATATCACCAACGAAATGAGTAAGGTACCCAGTACTCCAATTAACGTGCTTCCAATCACAGCAAACACTCCTTTGCTATCACTTAATGCTATCTTGCGGATGCTAATTCAATATTAGTATGGTTATTCCCGCTAAGTAGAGGCCGATTATGGTCAAACTTTCAAAACCAATTCGGCCAGGCCCTACCTCTTGGCGATGCAGTAGGCCCAGTATCAGTACCCCTGTCATTAATACAGCAAGGGCGACCCATAGCATCACATGGTCGGGAATGACGTGGTAAATGGAGCCCCCCCGATAGGCTACGTCGGCTGCAGCGGCAAACAGTGTATCAAACGCATTTCCGCCGATGATCCCTGCTACCGCTAATGTTAGCGCCCCACGCCGTACCGCTGCGATTGTCGTTACCAACTCAGGTAGGGATGTTGCTACCGAGGTAAGTAAAACGCCGACAGCAGCCTGACTAAGCCCTGTCTCTGTTGCAATAACCGTAGCGCTGCGTTCAAGCAACCAGCCGGTGATACCTATGGTCAGCGCGAGGCTCAGAAATATGAGCCATAGTTGTAGCAGTGTTTGCTTTCCATAAGCGTCATCAGGCTGATCTTCACGGGTTTCGCGAGTTCGCTTCGGTGTCCACATCGGGTGGCTTTGGGCGTTTTTAACTAGCTTCAGTCCAAATAGATAAGCAATAAATAGCAGTGGTGTGATGGGATGTATCTGTAAGAAGGCCCACTCAGGCGAGAAGCGCCCCAATAGCAACATACTAAGTAGGCACAGAAGTAAGGCACCCTGAATTAAGTTGCCGAGGGAAGCGGCCGCATGTTCAAGGTTAGCGCGTCGATACACCATGTCTGCAATCGCTAAAAAGAGTGTTTGAACGGCAATACCACCCAGCGCATTGCTTATTGCCAGTTCTGGTTGGCCAGTCCAAGCGGAGGAGACGGATACCACAATACCTGATAGCGAGGTAGCCATCCCAAGCAAGACAGCGCCAGCAATGGCTTCACCTAACCCGGTTCGATCAGCGAGATCATCAACAATCCTGGCAAGCCGTGTGCCAATGATACCAATGACAATCGCGCAAACACTGAACAGTGCACAAGCGGCAGTTAGCGAAATATTACTGAGCAATGTGAACATTGGTTTGCCCCGGCCAGGACATGTCGTCATGACATGCCGATATTAGTGTAAAGCTTTTCCATTCAAAGACTTATTCGGCGATGTAAAGCCTTACAAGACTGGCGACTCGGCCCTGTCTTCGCTGGGCCAAGCTGTCACAACCACTTCATAAATACGCCAGTCGTAGTGATTTAAAAAATGGGCGGCGTCGCGTAAGTGTTGTGCCAAATTCTCATTGCTATGCGGCACCACGAACGCTTCGCCACTAAAGATATGCCCCTCTTCTCTTAAGCGCACGGCAGCACTGGCGACCCACCCCATGGTGCATAATTGTTGCTCCAATTCTTCAGCGAGATGTTCCGGTTCAGCTTTAGAGGTAAAGCGGGGACGGCGGTCGAGAAGATCCCCGACGGCCTCCTTAACATTGGTAATACCATCCTTGGTGACATCTAGAGCGATAAGTGCACCTGCCAGCGCATCCGCCCACCATAGGCCAGCACCGACACCGACTATCCCGGCGATAGCAGCAAGCCCGGTCATCCAATCCGCTTTGCTCATTTTGCCGTCAACAAACACGGTTTTTTCATGAACTTTTTTGGCGGCTTTCATTTGTAAATGACCGATAATGACAGGTGGGATTACGCTATAAACCAGCGCACCAATCATTAACCAACCCATCCAGAAGGTGGTTCCAAATAGCTCTATGGCTCCAATGCTGGGATGCTCCATCTTGGCTAGCTTGATCAACGAATCAAGCAGCAAAATACTACCCAGTAGCGCCAAGGCCGTGGCTGCACAAAGGAACGCGATACTCGTGGCTCGTTGATAACCATACGGAAAGGTCTCATTCGGTGCTCTGTTGCGATAGCGCATCGCAATAAGAAAGGCAATAGGGGGTATTAAGGAGAGCATATCTTCAAACCAGGCTACTCTCATTGCCTGACTACTACCTAACACTAAAGCCAGTACACCGACGATTGAAATTCGAAACCCAAGGTTCCACCATTCAAGGCGTATTAGGTAATCAAGGTCTTTCTGTTTCTCAAGAGGCAGTTGATACGTAGGTCTTATTTTCATTGCGCTGCCTCCAGTTGTTGAAGTTGCTCTTCAATATTAGAGTAGCCATTGAGGTGCCGTTGTAATGCCAGCATCCAAGCGTTCTCACCTTTGGGCAACGCCATTACATGCTTATCGGTAATAATCTCCCAAGGCCCGGCAATCAACCCATGGGCCGATAACCACCACGTAGGTGCGGCGACAGGTCTCTCTGTATGGCTGATATCGGTAACTTTGACCGGCTTGGCATTTTTATCTTCGAGCGCGGCATACAGATGGTTAATGGTAGGAATAGCGACTTCCAGACCATCTAGCGAGGCGGGGAACTGAGCTCCTGAATGAAACCCGACGGTATAGCGGCTTTGGTAATAAGGGCGTGTCAGCGCCGCCTGTGAGCTCAGACGAGAGCGTTTAGTTAATCCACCTATTACCAGATCAAGTTGGCGATGTTGCAGCGCGGCGAGCAAATCATCTTCGCTGTCCCAGTGCCAGTGAACCTCTGAGTTAAGCTGTTCAGCTAGCGAGCGAATAATCTCGGGCTCCAATCCAGCAGGGCCATCTTCGCGCCGTATCACCCAAGGGGGATTTTCAGTTAGCCCGACTTCAAGCACGCCATCTTGGATTCTTTCCATCGAATGTTCTATATCCTTTGGGTAGCGGCATCCTAGTAGGGACACCGCTGGCAGTATTCCTAAAAGGATGAATAAAAGTACATGCTTATACCGAAGAGAGATATAACCTTTTTGGGTTCGCATTGACAATCTCCCTGATAGTCGCGAAGTTGATCTGTGCTAATCAGTTAGCAATGTGGTTGATTGGTTATAGGCGAAGTTTTTTATATATTTTTAAATGTTTTATGTTTCTTTGGCTTGTGAGGTTAACTTATTTCGGTAGCTTGTTAGCTTTTGGTTGAGCGAGAGAGCGCGCAAGATCTTTAAAAGCAACTCAATGGAGGTTAGCTACTTTCATTCTTTCCTAGTGTAAAATCTGGTGGATCGCTTGCAGGGAAGCTTTCATCACTCATTTCATCGACATGCTCTTGCTGTTTTCTGTAAGTAGAGAGCTTTAAAAAAGCACTCAATGGCTTAGCTAATACCCAATGTGTGTTCTTTAGCGTTATTTCCTGGTCAGGAACGCTATACGTGTTTCCATCGGTTGCCTCAAGCGCTACTCTTTTTAGATGTTTGTCTTGAGTAAAGTGGCCTATAAGGTTTTGCTCTTCGTCGTAAATTGGTTTTTTCACAGTAATCACCTCTCTAAGCTAAACATAAGATATTTAAGTCTTTATGAATTTTTCAATATTTCAAGCTATTTATTGCTTTTAGGAGATGCTTTTTTTGTTTTTTGATTAATATTGTCTTTATGTGTTTTTTTCTCCTCTGTTAGCTGTACACCAGGGATAGGTGTTTCCTCGATAGAAGTGTTATGAGCTGGTGACAATTGATCTTTTGCATCTTTTTGATTATCTACGTTCTCGTCTGGGCGAAAGGGTTTTGGCTCTTGGTTGTATAGCGCCTCATGATCAGCGCTATTTTCGGTATTAGGTATATCCTTATTAATCAGCTTTTTAGCCTTTTGTGTTTCGTCAGCCTTTCCTGTTGATTTATGATTCATTCCTGCTCTCCTGTATTTTTTAAAATAGCCTATAACTATTGACCTAAATTTTTCTTGGCAATTTTCCCTGGCGGTTTTCTGAGGAGTGTTAAAAGAGCGAAATAGATCGGTACTTACCCGGTCACACTGCGCTGACATATAGGGGTAACCAGTGCGAATTAACGGCGCCAAAGGCGGCATAGTTTCAAGACCCATCAGTGCCTCCTGGGTCGAGGTGCTTTAGCAATAAAACTTTTGGAAAACTGCCTTAAGGAGGCTTTGATCGTCTCTAGTGCATCCGGGTCTCCGTGCAACATTGCTGACATATAGGCCTTGGCCTGCTGTTTGGAAATATGAGGCGGGATAGGGGGGATGTCAGGGTCTGTATGAAAATCAAGAACTGTGGGGCAGTTATTGGCAATTGCTTTATCCCAAGCGCTGCCAATCTGCTCTGGATCGGTCACCTCAATGCCTTTCAATCCAATAAGTTCAGCATACTGCGCATAGGAAAAAGCAGGTAAATCCTGTGATGCCTCATACTTTGGATCGCCATCCTGAACACGCATTTCCCAGGTAACCTGGTTAAGGTCGCGATTATTGAGAACGATGACAATGAGTCGTGGGTCTTGCCAGGTTGACCAATATTTTCTGATAGTGAGCAGCTCAGCATTGCCGCTCATTTGCATGGCGCCGTCACCCACAAAGGCGATTGAGACACGTTCAGGGTAGGCAAATTTGGCTGCGATGGCGTAGGGTACAGCGTTCCCCATGGTAGCCAAGCCACCTGAGACCGAGCCGCGCATGCCAGAACGAAACTTAAGATCACGAGCATACCAATTGGTAGCGGAGCCGGAGTCACAACTGAGCAAACACCGGTCGGGCAAACGCTGAGAGGCTTCCCAAAATACGCGTTGCGGGTTAATGGGGTTGGCTTCGCCCATTGCGCGTTCACGCAATAAGTCCCACCATTCGGCAACATCTTTTTCGATAGCCTGCTGCCAATCGCGATCACTTTTATGCTTCAGAAGAGGGATCAGGGCCTGAAGTGTCAGTCGCGTATCGCCGATTAGGTTGACGTCCATTGGATAGCGCATGCTTAACATGCGGGGTTCAATGTCTATCTGTACGCCGCTCGCTTGACCCTCTTTGGGTAAAAACTCCGAATAGGGAAAGCTTGAACCAATCATTAATAAGGTGTCGCACTCAGCCATTAGTGTCCAGCTTGGGTTGGTGCCTAAAAGCCCAATTGAACCTGTAACGTATGGTAAGTCATCAGGCAGCACATCCCGCCCAAGCAACGCTTTAGCAACACCTGCACCCAAGCGGTTAGCCACTTCTTCTAGCTCTCTCTCGGCACCTCTAGCGCCCGCGCCAACTAAAATGGCGACCCGCTTTCCGGCATTGAGTATGTCTACAGCATGAGCCAGGGATTGTTCATCGGGAACGACATTGGCCGACGTATGACCCACACCAGAATGGACAGTGCCATGGGCGTGTGCGGGCGTCTCAACTGCTTTTTGAGACTGTAAATCGTTGGGAACAACAATAGCGGTAACGGTACGCTCACCCGCGGCAATGCGCATGGCACGATCAATAAGATGACGAACCTGACCAGGGCTAGTGGCAAGGTGGACGAACTCACCTGCTACATCCTTAAAGAGTGAAACCAAGTCCACTTCCTGCTGATATTCACCACCTAGGGCGGTGCGGGCCTGTTGGCCTACGATAGCGACGACTGGCACATGATCTTTTTTGGCGTCGTAAAGGCCGTTAAGCAGATGGATAGCGCCTGGCCCTGAGGTCGCCATGCAAACGCCCACCTCGCCGGTATATTTTGCATAGCCACAAGCCATGAACGCCGCCATTTCCTCATGCCGCGGCTGTACGAATGTAATCGAATCATCAGCGCGGTTTAGCGCGCCCATGAGTCCATTATTACCATCCCCTGAATAGCCGAAAATATGTGATACCTTCCACTGTTTCAGCCTAGTGATAATGAAGTCACTAACCTGTTGTGTCATGCAAAATCTCCTAGTGTTATGTTTTAACCATTTAACGTAACTGCCAGTTGCATGTTGTGGCTGCAGTACCCTCGGTCTCCTGCCACGTTTTTGAAGAGTGAAAAGGTATAAGGGGTTGTCTATTTAAATTAATGCCTTCCATAGCGGTATCGCTAAAAAAATACGTTGCGCTATTAATGGTTATATATTTTCTATTGGGTGATATCGTTAAGTTACTGTAGTCCCCATGGTTTGTGGCGTCCAGTGAGGAGGTAGGGTAAGCTAAATTTTTAACATAAGTGAAATGTTCGCTATTGGCGATGTCTATGCTGAGTGTTTGATTTAAGAGATAAGTAAAATTTTATCAAGTCTAATAAACGGTGTTACAAGACGTTGAAAGCTAGCTATGCCATATAAGAATCCTACATAGCTTGTTGTCACTTTAATTGGTGACGGCGCGATCAAAAAAATAATTACGCAAACCCTAATCAGTAGAGAGTCGATGTATATGTTTAAAGGGTTAGTGCGTGCCTCGTGGTATACAGTATTCAAAGGGTGTTGCACGAAGGTTTAGTGGTAATTTAATGATGGCTGCTCGCCTGCCAAAATCAGGTGGTCAATCGGCCTGCCTTATATTTTTGATGCGGTATGCCACACATCGTATTGAGCTAAAAGGGCGATGGGGCGTTGCCGCTGTTATAATTTTATAAGAATTAGAAGCGCTGTATATATTCACTAAAGTTATTTTTCATATCCTATGTTATGAAGTTTTCAGGTCTATAGGCTCGTTTTGTGTCTTTGGGTAATTATTGTTAAATGTCTTTTGATTTAATTTAAATGATTGTTTTAATGTAGATTAAAAAAGCTTTTTAGTAAATAATATGGCTTGAAGTGTATGTCGTGTTGACTATTCTCCATAGTGCTCGGTTAGAGAAGGCGAGCATCGAAAATGAGTGATTAAGCTGAAAAGTTTTACTTGTGCCAATAAAGGAGTTTTATCATGGCTGATAAACGCAAAGATCAAGGAATGTCTCGTGAGGAAGCAGGTCAGAAAGGTGGCGAAACTACCTCAGCAACTCACGGTAAAGAATTTTATGAAGATATTGGTCATAAAGGTGGCCAAGAAAGTAGTGGTAACTTTGCCAATGATCCTGAACGCGCTTCTGAAGCTGGTCAGAAGGGGGGCGAGGCTACTGCTGACTCTCATAGTAAAGAGTTTTATGAAGATATTGGCCATAAAGGTGGTCAAGAGAGCGGTGGGAACTTCGCTAATGATCCCGAGCGCGCTTCAGAGGCTGGAAAGAAAGGTGGTAAAAACAGCCACGGTGGAAATCAAAGCTAGCTGTTTGTGATTATATGGCTGAGTTTTTCGCCATAATTAAGGAGGTTGCTATGTCGAGTCCTATTAAGGATAAAGACTTTGATATGGTCAGTACGCTATATCATGCATCGCAAGGCGCTCACCTTTGTTCGCAGTATTCTCGCGATGCAGAAAGCAACTCCGATCAGGATGCCAAGGCGTTTTTTGATCGAGTCGCAAGTCAATACAGTGATATAGCACAGGAAGCAAAAAGATTGCTTAGAGACAAGCTGTAAGCTAACAGCCAAGGAAAGGTGTTTCTTAGCAGCCCAGGCAAAGGATGCAACGAGAGCGCTCAAGGACGAGCGAAGTTTGCCAACAAGGGATGGAACCCTTACTGGTACTCGCATTGGAAGCAAACAAACTACTTAAGGATGAGCCTTAAGCTTTCTGTCAGGGAAAGGAGTTCCTGGCAGTCTATCTACAGGAGTGCAATTTATGTTTCATCATTCCGCAAAATTGCAGTATCCGGTGAAAGTCGATAAGCCGAACCCTGAGTTTGCGATGCTACTACAGCAGGCGATTGGCGGTATTGAAGGCGAAATCCGTGTTGCTATGCAGTATTTCTTCCAGGCGATGGGAGCGCGTGGAGATGACCGTATTCGCGATATGCTAATGTCCACAGCGACTGAAGAGCTTTCCCACATCGAGATGCTAGGACACGCGGTAGCGCTTAATTTAGAAGGCGCGCCTGTTTCTTATCAAGAAGCAACCGCCAAAGATCCTATTATGAACGCCATTTTAGGCGGTGCTAACCCCCGGCATTTGTTATCTTCTGGCCTCTCCGCCATGCCGGTTAACTCTAATGGCGTGCCGTTTGATATGAGCCATGTCTATGCGACGGGCAATGTCGGGGCTGATATGCTGGCAAATGCAACGGCCGAAGCGGGGGGTAGAGTGCTTGCCTCGCGGTTATATAACTGGACTGACGACCACGGTATGAAAGATTTCCTGTCTTTCTTGATTGCCCGTGACACCTATCATCAGCAACAGTGGTTAGCCGTCATTGAAGAGTTAGGCGGTATGCAATCACAGTTGCCGATCCCCAACTCAACGCCTGAAGAGCATGAGGCGATGCAACACTCTTACTATTACCTAAATACGTTACTCGATAAGGAAGCCCCGAAAGGTCGGTGGTCTGAAGGCTCTTCTTTGGATGGTAAGAGCGAGTACTCCGTTGTCAATCAACCTGCTCCGGAAGGGCAGGAACCCGCACTAGGTAACGCTAAGCCGGGCTCAGGTGCGCAAAAAGAGCAAATCTGAGTGCAGATATATTAAACGGTGACGTAATAAGGAGAGTTTGCAATGGAAAGCAAGCATTTAGTCGATTGGCTACGCGACGCGCATGCCATGGAGAAGCAAGCGGAGAAGATGCTGAAGTCGCAGGCCCAACGGTTAGAGCATTACCCACAGTTGCAACAACGCATTGAAGAGCATATCGAAGAGACCGTGCACCAAGCGGATAAGCTTGATCAATGCTTAGCGTTGTTAGGCGCTGATACATCAACATTCAAAGATATGGGCGCTGAATTAACTGCCTTTGGCCAAGCTGTTGGTGGCATGATGGCCGAGGATGAAGTGGTTAAAGGTGGTATCGCTAGTTACGCATTTGAGAATTTTGAGATAGCAAGTTATAAGGCTCTTATTAAAGCGGCTGAAATGGCATCACAACCTGAGGTTGCTAAGATTTGTAAAGAGATTCTTCAGGAAGAAATCGCCATGGCCGACTGGCTGAGTAAACACTTAGATGAAACGACGCAGCAATTTTTAGAGCGTGATAAAGATGCCGGTTTGCGGGCTAAGACATAATTTTATTAACCATAGTTTTACTAACATGGATGTTACCTAGATTTGGTTTTCTTTGCTCTTCTCCCCCGCCGGAGCAAAGCCCTTTCCCCAGCTGCCCAGGCTGGGGTTTTTTGCTCGTTTTCCTGGTGGTGCAGTCATTTGCTTACTTAAAATTGCTCAATTCGCTAGTAGGCGTGCTAGGTCGGCAACAATAGCCTCTTGAGCGTCCTCCTCGCGAATCAATAGCTGAGCATCGCCGTTACGGTCGAAGGCGAAGACAGCGTTCGAATGCGACACGTCGTACTGACCCTTATCATCTTTCTCGCCATAGCCATACGTAACTCGATAACGTCGAGTTAGGGCCTGCAAGGCCTCTTCATTGCCTGTCAATCCGATAAATTCGGGGCCGAACGCTTGAGTGTACTCCCGAAGCGTGGCCGGGTCATCGCGGGCAGGGTCAACAGAAACAAACAGTATCCGCAAATCTTCCGAGGCATCCTCCCCTAGCGCCTGCAAAACGGTTGCCAGCTTCGCTAAGGTGGTGGGACAGATATGAGGGCAATGGGTGAATCCAAAAAAGAGCAATGTTACGTCACCGGCATAATCGGCTTCGCTGACGGGCTGGGCTTCTTCATTGGTTAGTTCGAACTTTAACGGTGGCATGAGCCCAGAAATATCCTTGGTTTGCCAACTTGGGTCTGAGCAGCCGACCAGCCATAGCATCCCTGACAAAAACAGGATTCTGCATCTTTTGATACCCATAGCGTTATCCATAACGATATTTGCCCGCACGTTGACCGAGCAGACGTCCGAGAATGATCAACACTGCTAACACACTCATCATGGTGGCTGGAATCCAGGTGATAAGGCCACCGAGTCGTTGGTCGGTTAATGGTGCCAGTGGCCAAGCACGTCCGCAAACCTCATAGACGTCAAATAGCACGTTATGGCTAAACGTGAGGTAAGCGCCTAGCAGCATCTGTGGCGGCACCACTGCAAGCAGAAGTGTAATTCTAACACCATAACCAAGCCCCCCTTTTGCAGACGAGCGAGGGTCAAATATTAGCCACCAGAAGAGCAACCCATCGAGCAGCATGCTCCAGTTCATTAACTGGTAGAGACGCTGGCTTAGCATTGCATCAAAATGAACCGCTGGTAGTAGCCAGAAATAGATAAGACCAACGAACAGGAGCGCAGCGATAAACGGCTGCTGCAATAGTCGATAACCGGGCCTTAGCGCCTGTACCACAGTAGTAATGCCTGGAAAGTCTCTTACCCGTTTTGGCGTGCCTGCGATGAGTAGAGGGAACGGGGCCGACAAGGCGATAAGAAACGGCGCTAAATGATGAAGTACCAGATGCTGGCCGCGATGAACGAAAAACATATATTGCGCTAAATAATCAAAATGCGTCTGAGTCACAGTATAAATGGCTGCAATCCCGAGGAAAAAGCTGAAAGGGCGCCAAAACCCAGTGCACCGACCGCTGCGCCGAAAATGTACCAAACCACGTATATATAGCGCTGTACTGGCGAGACAGAAAAGTATCCAAGCAGGAGAGAATTCCCATGGCTGCAGATAGTTGAGACTCTGCTCTATCACTCCCATTGCGACTCCAGTGTCAAGCGATGTGATAAGGGTCGTATTGCAGCAAAAGAACCCGGCTAAGCGTGGCTAGTTCGCTATTTTTGACTAGGCTTATAGAAGGTAAACGGCGTGTCGCTGATGTTGTATAGAAAGGTAGCACACGTCGTTATGTGTTTTTTTAAATGGTAATTGAGAAGTCATGACCTCACGGAGGAGCTCCTGGCTGCCAATCATTGTTGGCTTGCCTTCAATCTCACTTCTTTCAGCCTGTTCCGGTGTTCAGTCGTCACTTGATCCTGCCGGCGCAGCGGCTCAGCTCATTGCCGATCTCTGGTGGCCGATGTTGGTGGTTGCTGCCCTGGTGACGGTGTTGGTTCTTATCCTCTTATTGATAAGCGTTTTTTGGTCATATCGATATCGCTCTGCTCGGCCTCTGAGCCACCGTCAGAGCCGTAACCTCGTTATTGCAGGCGGGATCATCCTGCCTCTCTCGGTAACCATTCCCTTTGCACTGTCTAGCTTTTCCATCGGTCGTACGCTCTATGCGCCACCGCCGGATAACGCCTTGGCCATTGAAGTGATTGGTAAGCAGTGGTGGTGGGAAATCCATTATTTGGATAAAAATGGCGATCGGATTGCCACCACTGCCAATGAACTCCACGTCCCGGTGGGGGAGCCGATCAAGCTGCTGCTCAAGTCGGATAACGTTATCCATAGTTTTTGGGTGCCCAACATCCAGGGCAAAACAGACATGATGCCGGGACAAGTCAATGTTACCTCACTGGTGGCGGATGAACCGGGTGTTTACCGTGGGCAATGTGCGGAGTATTGCGGTGCCCAACACGCGCTGATGGCTTTCCTGTTCATTGCTGAGCCTGAAGAAGACTTCGATACTTGGCTGGAACAGCAAGCCCAGCCTGCCGTGGCGCCGAAAACGAACCAGGCAGTGCAGGGGCGCGAGGTGTTTTTAGATTCTGGATGCGCTAGCTGCCACAGCATTCGCGGTACGCGTGCCCAAGGAGATAAGGGGCCAGACCTGACTCACTTGGCTGGTCGCCGTACGCTTGCGGCTGCCACCGTAGCTAATCATATCGGCCATTTGGGAGGCTGGATAACTGACCCTCAGCACATCAAGCCAGAAAGTCTGATGCCACCCACCGAACTGTCGCCCGATGAGTTAAAAGCTCTGCTTAGCTATTTGGAGGGCTTGGAGTGACACATCAATCTTCCCGAGTGCAAGAGCGACACGACAGCCCCCAAGAGATCGAGCAACTAACGCGTACTTGGCACTCCCCGCGTGGCTTTCCCGGTTGGTTCACCCATGTTAACCAACGGATGATTGGTAGGCGCTTCATTATTACCGGTTTTATTTTCTTTTTGCTGGCTGGCGTATTGGGTTTGTTGATTAGGACGCAGCTGGCGGGGCCCGAACAGCACTTCTTAGGCCCGGAACTTTATAATCAATTTTTCACCATGCACGGCACGGTGATGATGTTCTTCTTTGCCATTCCCGTCATGGAAGGTTTTGCCATCTATGTGGTGCCATTGATGGTAGGAACACGGGACATGGCCTTTCCACGCCTCAATGCCTTCGGCTACTACATTTATCTGATTGGCGGGATCGTTTTATTCGGCTCGCTTTTAGTAGGAATGGCGCCGGATGCAGGCTGGTTTAACTATGTGCCATTGGCGGGCAAGGAGTACTCCCCTGGTTATGGGGTCGATATCTGGACCACCATGATTACCTTTATCGAAGTGTCAGCGTTGACCGCTGCGGTAGAGCTGATTGTGACCATTCTTCGGCTGCGGGCGCCAGGCATGAGCTTAAACCGAATGCCGCCATTTGTTTGGGCGGCATTGGTGATGTCGTTCATGATCGTCTTTGCCATGCCCGCCGTTATCGTTAGTAGCACTCTGCTAATTCTCGACCGGCTGGTAGATACGCAATTCTTTCTCGTCGAAAGTGGCGGACAGCCGCTGCTTTGGCAGCATCTTTTTTGGTTTTTCGGTCACCCCGAGGTCTACATTATCCTGGTGCCGGCGCTAGGAATGATTTCAACCATTATTATTACCTTTACCGGGCGGCCTATTTTCGGCTATACGGCGCTGGTGCTGTCGGTTGTGTCAATTGGTTTTGTTAGCTTCGGGCTGTGGGTGCACCATATGTTCACCACAGGCTTACCACAACTCGGCATGAGCTTCTTTACTGCCGCCAGTGTCACCATCGCCATTCCGAGCGGTGTCCAAATATTTTGTTGGATCGCCTCTTTATGGGGCGCCAAAATCCGCTTCGCCACCCCCATGCTATGGGTACTTGGGTTCTTTGCTATTTTCGTCATCGGTGGTCTCACCGGGGTCATGATTGCCTCAATACCGTTTGATACCCAAGTGCATGACACCTTCTTTTTGGTGGCCCACTTCCATTACGTCCTGATCGGTGGTGCTGTATTTCCGCTAATGGGTGCTCTCTATTACTGGTGGCCCAAGTTCACTGGCCGCTTGATGAGTGAAGCGGGTGGCAAGTGGAGCTTCTGGCTGGCATTTATCGGGTTTAACATTACCTTCTTTCCCATGCACCAGTTGGGACTGGAAGGCATGCCGAGACGAGTCTATACCTACACCGCAGAGATGGGATGGGGGGACTTGAATTCGTTGTCGACACTGGGTTCCTTCGTGCTGGCGGCAGGGTTTATGGTCACGCTGATCAACGCAGTGTGGAGCCTTTATCGCGGCCAGCCAGCGGGGGAGAACCCATGGAATGCCCCTACCTTGGAGTGGGCGACCGCGTCACCACCGCCTGCTTACAATTATCGTCATATCCCTATTGTAGAAAGCCGGTGGCCCTTGTGGGACTGGCAGTGCCGCGGTGAACGCTCAGTGGTAACCGGTTTAAGTCACCAGCAACGTGAGATAGTGATCACCAGTGTGCTTGATGCCGACCCGGTGGGTGTTCAGATCTTGCCTTCTCCTACGATTTGGCCCTTCATCGCTGCGGTGGCTGCCTCTTCGGGCTTTATTGGGCTCATTTTTCATCCTGTCTTTTTCGTAATGGGGTTCTTCCTGGTGTTCTTCGCTCTGGTCGGCTGGTTTTGGCCTCGGCGCCCTTGGAAGGAGGAAGCATGAGAGTGATTAACGGGATTGACGCGACCAATATGTCCCGCTTACACCCTGATCAGCGGGCACCATTATGGTGGGGCATTCTGGGATTGATCACCATTGAATCGGCGGTCGTACTGGCATTCTGTGTTAGCTATTTATATTTAGCCGCGCATGCTGAAGTGTGGCCGCCCTCTGGTACGGCGCCACCGCTGCTTTGGCCCAGCATCAATTTGGGACTGTTATTGCTTAGTTGTATGACCATGTATTCGGCTGGCCAGGGGATTAATCACGGTAACAAACGTAGACTGGCGATAGGGGTCACTACCAGCGTGCTGTTAGCTTCGCTAGTGCTCGTTCTGCGGACAAAAGAACTGATGGCCTATGACTTCAGTTGGCAGGATCATGCCTATGGTTCCATTGTCTGGACCATCTCCGGTTTTCATTACGTGCATGTCACATCAATGGTGTTGGGTAGCACCGCGATTGCCATTTTGGCATGGCGTGGCTATTTCACCCGTGAGCGTCAGATTGGAGTAGTGGTCGATACCAATTATTGGTATTTCGTATGCATCGCCTGGGTGCCATTTTATCTTTTGCTTTACTGGGGGCCCCGGCTGTATGGCAACTGAGATGCGTTGTCGGCAAAGGCTACAGTTATGGGCCAGTTGGGTGCTCGGTCCGGTAGCATGGGCGCTCCACTTGCTCGGCAGTTATATGCTTGTTCCGTGGGTATGTACCACCGGCCATCACTGGACGCTACATATGTTTACCTTACTCACCCTGGTGGTGAGCCTTATAGGCGTATGGCTCGCATGGCGGCAGTGGGGCAAGGTTGGTCGACACTGGCCGGGAGGCAGTGATCGTCGAGCATCCCGATTCAGGTTCATGGCGGTGGGCGGAATCATCCTTAGCGCATTGTCTGCCCTGCTCATCGTGGCCGAAGGCATACCCAACTTCTATTTGGGGGCGTGCTTATGAAAGGAAAAGCGCTTATTGGCATGGCACCGCTATTACTTATTGCTGGCTGCGGGAGCGAAAAAGCGCCAGAGCTGCCGGGCGACCCTGTTAAGGGGAAGATGGCGATTACGGCGTATGGTTGTGGGAGCTGCCATATAATACCTGATGTGCCGGGAGCAAACGGCCATACCGGGCCAACCCTTGAGCGTATCGCAAAACGCACTTACCTCGCGGGAGTGCTGCCTAATACGCCTGAAGAAATGGTGCGCTGGATTCGCGCTCCCGAACAGGTTGATCCGCGTACAGCAATGCCAAATATGGCTGTAAGCGCTGGTGATGCCCATGATATCACTGCTTATTTGTATACTTTGAAATGACTATTCGAACTCGTCAACGTTTAATAGAGCGCATTCGCAAGCGATTGCTGATGCGCCTAGCGGTGGGTCTTATGGGTGTATTGCTCGCCATGGCAGCGGGCGCGACAATGTTTGTCTTCTGGGGCGTCTATAATGTTTCTGCGTTACAGCAGCATACCGAGCCTGTTTATTCGCTGCTTACCACTGCGTTGGATCGCTCAATTAGCCAGCGAGCCAGGGAAGTTGACGTGCCACCGCTTGAACAACCGAGCATGTCAGAGCGGGGGCTAAGGCATTACCGTGACAACTGCGTTCAATGTCATGGCGCTCCTGGCGTTGCGCGTCACGATGTTGGCAAGGGAATGACACCCGTTCCGCCCAACCTGGCGCATACCGCGCGCAATCGCACCCCTGCTGAGATATTTTGGTCCATCAAGCACGGCATTAAGATGACTGGTATGCCAAGCTGGCAGTTTATTTTCAGTGACGAAGAAATCTGGGACATTGTTGCCTTTATGAGGCAGATGGCGAGCTTGTCACCCACGGAGTACCAGGCAATGGCCGCTAACGCGAATGGTAAGCCAAAAGAAGCCGAGGTTTCTCGCTCCTTTGCCAACCCTGAGCGAGGTCGTCTGGCAATGTATGGCTATGCCTGTATTGCCTGCCACCGGGTGCCAGGGTTAGTTGGGCCCCAAGCCGATGTCGGCCCACCATTGGCAGGTATGGGAGCGCGCCGCTACATTGCTGGGGTGCTTGCCAATAACAACGATAATATGGTGCGTTGGCTTCGCCATCCCACCCAAGTCGATCCACTCACCGCGATGCCTGACTTGGACGTGACGGAGCAGGACGCTAAAGACATAGCGGCTTATCTCGAAACACTGAAATAAACATAGCAGCTGCCGTCCTTTAAGAAATGCAGGACGGCAGGCGGGGAGGATCGCATTGCCGTTATATAAGCGGACTAAACATTGTCCCGGGGAATGACGCTCTCCCAGTTTTTAGAAAAAACGCGATACTCGTTTTCATAAGCATCCAACTGGGCGTGCACAATGAAATTATCCGTTGTGCAGCTCAGTGTCGTCCTGGTATACACTTCGGTACTCCAATCTCCTCTCTTAAAACAAGATTCTGTTAACGTTTCACCTCTTGCTGAAGTGAAATCATCGTTAATGGTTCGATAGTACTCTCGGGCGCTACGATGAATATCGGTGCCAATGTCATTAATACGAAAACGACCTTGATTGTTAATCACTTCCAAGGTAGATGCTTTGGAAGCCAGGTCGCGATGCAATAGCCAGTTATGTTCGCTAGGTGCCAATAGCGTGGTATCAAGCGGAGGCGCTGATTGTGGTGTATCAAACGGTGAGAGATCGGCATCGCTCATTTGTGGTTCTCTAACGGGCAGCTTGAGCTGACAACCGGCCAAATGGATATTGACCTTTGCAGGCTCTGGCGGCAACCATGCAAGCGGCCAATAAGAGGTGGAAATAGAGACCCTTAACTGATGGCCTGCTGGGAATTGCTGGGCAATACCGTTTAGCGGGATGGTAACCCGGTAGTGCCGATGCGGCTCAAGAGGCTCTGGGGTTGAGTCACCATGTCGATGGGTGAGGTTCAGTAAACCATAGGAGACTCTTGTTGACTTGCCATCAGGGGCCACGTCGGCAAGGCGCACCGCTAGCATTGCCTGAGGCTTGTTGCTTGATACCTCTAATTCCAATTCAGGCATGCCGAAAATGCATAGGGGCTTGGTTAAGCTGGGGCTGCTAAAAATAAGCGAGCCGCCATCCTCTTCTCGCTGGTCACCGGGAAGGTCTGGCGTAGCGGTATAAGAGCACCATTTGCCAGCTTCCAGCCCAACGCTAAGCGGTGACTGTACTTCCATTGAGGCGTACTCATCAGTATCACTAAGGGTTTGCTGGTTTTCTGACGCTGCTACTAGTTTATAGGGGAATAAAGCGTAGCTGCGCTCTTGGACATTCGCTGTTGGCCATTGGCGCTCAGCAATCCAGCGACCGGGTCTGTCGTCGTAAGAGTTGTCGGGAGGTACACTATCTTGTTGCCACGCGCGTAGCATCGGCTCGTCCATGATGCCATTCGGTTCCCCCTTCAGCCAGTAATCCCACCAGCGCAGGGCTTCCTGTAAAAAGCCTATAGCAGGGCCTGGTAGCCCTTGGTGCGGGTATTTATGGCCCCATGGGCCAATCAGCCCCTTACGTGGAACCTCAAGATGTTCCATTAACCTAAAAACGGTGTTGGTAAAACCATCGGCCCACCCGCCGATTGCGTAAACCGGGCACTGTATCGCAGAGTAATATTCACATACCGAGCTGGTCGACCAGTAAGCATCGCGCCGTTGGTGCCTTAGCCACTGGTCAATCCATAAACCACTCTTCTCCATACGCTCATGCCACATGGCTCGCCAGTTATCGCCTACGATCTCTGGGTCAGGGGGCAATGCATTAAAAGCAAACATAACGGTTGCCTCGGATAAGTTATCGCCCAGCAGGCAGCCGCCCATATAGTGCATATTGTCAGCGTACAGATCATCACTGGCACAAATACTAATGATGGCTTTGAGTGCGGGGGGCTGCTTTGCAGCTACCTGCAGGCTATTGAAGCCACCCCAGGAGATGCCCATCATGCCTACCTTGCCGTTACACCACGCCTGATTGGCGATCCACTCAATGGCGTCAACGGCATCTTGCTGCTCCTGTTGGGTATATTCATCCGTTAGCACTCCGTCTGAGTCGCCGCTTCCGCGCATATCAACACGTACACAAACATAGCCATTGCCTGCTAAATAGGCATGGTTGGTCGCGTCTCTTGCCCGTGTGATATCCCGCTTGCGATAAGGAATATACTCCATGATGGCCGGTAGCGGTGAAGACTCCGCTTTCTCAGGTAGCCAAACGCGGGCGGCTAGCCTTTTGCCGTCACGCATGGGTATGAAGATGTTTTCGATTTCACGTACGGTATGGGGGAAGGTTTCTACTATTTGCATGATCGCCTCTTATTTGCTCATTCGTCGATATGCTCGATGTCAAATTTGAGAGCTTTCAAGCAGTACTCAAACTGCTCCTCAATTTGGTCGTGATTTTCCGCCGCTAAATAAAGCGTGCCTAGTCGATAGCAGAAGCTATCTTGATGCATTAAGTCACTTAAGCGCTGACCTACGCCTACATCAATTTTCACTTCCGTATGAGGAAACACAGACTTTATATCTGCAATTTCCGCGTCGCTGGGGATTTTTCTAACAACGCCATCCTTGTGTTCATAGGGGATGAAGCACTTGGCTGCCACGGGAGCTATCCCTTGACGATTAAGTAGAGAGGGGCGTTGGCCGAGGGCAATATCAACAGCCACCTCATGGTTCGACATCCCATCGACCATGACGAATATTTCGCTGTGCGACTGCGAAATGCGCGTGTTGAACTCCACTAGCCAGAGCTTATCCTCTGCCTCATCCCACATAAATTCCGCGTTAAAGCAGCCATTGTTGTAACCGATATGCTCAAGGAATTTTTTCGAAACCTCGATCATTTTATGATGAACATGTTCAGGCAAATTGCTGGGGTACTCTAATCGATCAAATAGCGTTTGCGTGAGTTGAGATTTAGGTTGCGAAATGATGCCGTGCACGTTGAACTCACCTTGGTAAACACTACCTTCGGGGGCGCCTTGTACACCACTGATGATTTCCTCTGCAATGCAGGCATTGCCGCCTAGCTGCTTAATCTCCTCAGGTGCATTCGCGTATTCCAGTGCCTCTGTAAAAGGATCGCCTAATTGGTTAATGCCTTTTCTTATCTCTTGTATTGCGGCTTCGAACTGCTCGAAGTTCTCAACCTTAAAGCCGAGATGGGAAGAAAATGCCTTGACGGGCTTAATCCAGAAAGGGTAATTCAAGGTGACTTGTTCAAAGGGCGTTTCTGCGAAGGGGTCGACACCACAAAACCGCGGAACCACTTCTGGAATCACTTTCTGCTGTTCTGTTCTACTCCATAACTTGTGTTCGCATGTTAAAATACTAGTCACAGAGGGGGAGGGGATACCGTGCTCTTTACAAAGTAGGGGTACTAAAACACTAGTAGGAAAGTCCCATTGAGCGATAATAGCGTCGATGGTGCCCGGAAAGCTAGCGAGTGAATCTCTAGCCGTTGAAAGTGTGTCATTAAAAGAGAATTCCTTTGCTTCAACAGCTGTTTCAACCGTAAGCAGACTATGTATCTCAAGCTCTTTTGACTCACGCAGTGTCTCAAGCATAGCTTTCTGCTTCTCTTCTAGGGCTACAATAAAAATATTCCTTTTCATGTTGCTTTCCTTGTGTTGAATAACGGCTGTATAACAATAAGTTAAGCTGTTGTTCAGTTTTCCAGTAGAGGTATATCGATAGTCTCTGATTGACTGTAAGCAAGACAATAACATGGGTTATTTGTTCTTCTTCGATGATATTTTTAATAAAAGTTAAGTTTTGGCTTGTAAAGCCAGGCTGTCTTTTTTGCTAAATTTTAACTTATGTTAAGATAATGATTGCCTTTGGAGCGGGGAAGCCTTGTTGAATGGCTAATTAGCGTCTATATTTTTTTGCACATTTATTCATTAGGTGATGTGTTTGGGCTGTACATTAATTCTGTTTTGTCTATGTTTTGTCTAACTGCAATGGAGTGTAGATATGGGCAGCAATGTTATCGAAATAAGTGATGCCGTTAGAGGGAGTGGTAGCCATGCTCAGATACAAAACGTGACGGTTTCACATGCCAAGTTAACAAAGCTTGAGGAGGTTCTTAGTCGCTATGGCAGCCTGAGTGCTGAAGCTGTAATGCGTTTGGCTAATGTTAAAGCTAAAAGAGTGGCTTTGAAAAAAAATTATAAACTATATTCTTTATGTCAGGGAAAGGCAGAGGTTTTTGTCGTCAGGCAGGGATGGTTGAACTTGTGTCATTCATCTAATAATCGCGGTGAAGATATATGCAATGTCTATATGCCTGGTGATATTGTAGGGCTCCGTGAGAGTTTTTTTAATAACCATGACATAACTTTATTGGCGATGCAGGATTGTCAGTTAGATAAAGTAACCGTTGATGATATACACAAAGTTTTTGCGGAAGATTCAGATGTCAAAAAAGCGATTGTTTCTTATATAATGGTTAACGATAATGTCGCCATTGAAAGGCTGCGAAGTTGTACGCACCTTAAAGCAGAAGAGCGCGTTGCTCATTTCTTGCTTGAAATATGCGCAAGATGTAATTTTAATGGAATTATTGACTCCAGTGAGTTTTATTTCCCTGTGACGCAGGAGATAATGGGTGAGTTGTTGGGCATAACAAATGTGCATGTAAGCCGGTGTATGACAGCACTGGAGCAAAAGAAATTGATTCGGAAAAGTAGAACTACTATTAGGTTGCTTGAGCCAAGCTTACTTGCAGAAATAACTGGTTTTGATAAGGGTTTGATTTACAGTCATGTTGATTTATTGTGACTTATTTAAATTCTATTTTTGATGGGCTTTATTGTGTCTGATGCCATTTTATGATTAATAAGTACTATGAGTTGATAATGGCTTTTGTTGAAATAGGTACTTTTCTTGTATGGGTGGTTTTCGCTCAGTTGTTTTTTTTGAAAATGAGGCGTCAGCGAAAGCCGCGTTTTATTATTCATGTGGAAGGTAATAGCTTTCGAAGCCTGAAGATTGTATGGACTAATATGTCGGCAGATCCCGTTTATGTAAGAAATATTTTTTTTACTGTTGAGCGTGGATATAATCGAAGGTTTTATAACCTAGGTGATTTGCATGGAGAAGAGATTTTTAAACAAGAGTCTGATGGCGAAGATAAGTGGGAGTACCAAGGCACTGTCGTTTCAGGAGATTGTGTAAAATTAGAGGTAGGTTCTCTACTTTGCTCTGGTCTTTTAAAGGATAGTGACGAGCGGGGGCAGGACTTTATCAGTGTGGAGCCGGGTGACATCGTTAATATATTTGTGGTTTTTTTTCATGGCTCAGATAAGCGGTTGATGGGTGCCTCTAGGCGATTCCGGTTTTTTCGGTCTACAAGCGACAATTTTATAACTTCCTTGAGTTGGAATACTACCTCTTGGTCAACTACCTATGAGCGAAAAAAACTGATGAGAGCCTTAAAGCTAGAGAGAAAAGATTATCCTGGCTTTTATTAACATAGGAGAAGTTAATTTTTTTCTCATAGCACATGTTATGAAAACGCTTTTTAGGGCTTGCATGCTGTTTTTGTTTGTCTACGCTATTCCCTGCAACATCGTTCGATCTGAAACCTAATCATACAAGGAGTGGATTAGATGACAGTCAAAAGCACACCGCTAAATGCTGTAACCGCCCATAAGCAATATAGCGAAATGGCCGATACACCTAACGTTCATACTACTAA
>Ga0209344_10002094_pt1 | contig 23270 bp, 20 predicted proteins | sample Cruoilmetagenom6_FD_187293 | JGI IMG/M metagenome (GOLD analysis project Ga0209344, IMG submission 187293) | Oil polluted marine microbial communities from Coal Oil Point, Santa Barbara, California, USA - Santa Barbara Oil Seep Sample 6 (SPAdes)... | ecosystem: Environmental > Aquatic > Marine... | reverse complement strand
CCGACAACCTGGCCGGGGCGTATATGTGGCAGCGCGATTTTCATCATGCTTCCATCACCTTGGCACCAAGCCACTGTCAAGCGCCAAGCCGCGATTGACAGCAGCAAATAGTTTACCATAGTAAACTACCATGAGTCTCGATCCGATCTCCCGCATTCGTCGCTTCAACCGGGCTGTGACCCGTGAAACCGGCGTTCTGGACACGTCCTTTCTGGGTCGCGGGCGGCCGCTCGGGGCGGCGCGCGTCCTTCATGCCATCGGCTTTGACGGCGCTGACCTGGAAAGCGTGCGCGACGCGCTCGACCTCGAAAAGGCCCTGCTCAGCCGCTATCTCGGCACGCTGCAGGACGAGGGGCTGATCACGCTCGCGGCCTCCCCCGACGACGGCCGCCGCCGCGTCGCCCGGCTGACCGACAGGGGCCGGCGCGAGCTCGAAGCCTATGACGCCCTCTCGAACGACCGCGCCCGCAAGCTGCTGGATCGCCACCCGAATCCCGAAACCCTGCTCGCCGCGATGGACCTGATCGCCTCGGCGCTCGGGCGTGACCGTGTGACCTTCACACGCATCGACCCGCGCCATGACGATGCCCGCCATTGCCTCGAATCCTACTACGCCGAACTCGCCCGCCGCTTCGAGACCGGCTTTGACGTCAACCTCAGCTGCGACCCCGACGCGCGCGACATGATCGCGCCGCGCGGCGCCTTCGTCCTGGCGCTCTCGGACGGGCTGCCGATCGGCTGCGTCGGCCTCAAGGGCACCGATCTCGGCTATGGCGAGATCAAGCGCCTCTGGGTCGCGCCCGCCGCCCGCGGCATGGGCCTTGCGCACCGACTCATGGCCGAAATCGAATCTGCCGCCCGCGACCTTGGCATCACCACGCTGCGGCTCGATACCAACTCCGCCCTGCCCGAGGCCGTCGCCCTCTACCGCAACAGCGGCTGGACCGAGATCGACCGTTTCAACGACGACCCCTACCCAGACCACTTCTTTGAAAAAACCCTCTGACGCGGCGCGACGCCCTTGGGTGATTGCTCCTGCGCGCCGCCTCGGCTATCACGGCCCGCGACACACGTTCACCCATCAGGAGCGGACAACAGATGGCAGCCTATCAATACGTCTATCACATGCAGGGCGTCTCCAAGACCTATCCCGGCGGCAAGAAATGCTTTGAGAACATCCATCTCAGCTTCCTGCCGGGCGTGAAGATCGGCGTCGTCGGCCCGAACGGCGCGGGTAAATCGACCCTGATGAAGATCATGGCCGGACTCGACACCGATTTCACCGGCGAGGCCTGGGCCGCCGAGGGCGCCAAGGTCGGCTACCTTCCCCAGGAACCCGAGCTGGATCCGAATCTGAGCGTGCGCGAGAACGTCATGCTGGGCGTCGCCGAGAAAAAGGCCAAGCTCGACCGCTTCAACGAGCTGGCGATGAACTACTCGGACGAGACCGCCGACGAGATGGCTGCCCTCCAGGACGAGATCGACAGCCAGAACCTCTGGGATCTGGATGCCCAGATCGATGTCAGCCTAGAGGCGCTGCGCTGTCCGCCCGACGACGCCGACGTCACCAGCCTCTCGGGCGGCGAAAAGCGTCGCGTCGCGCTGTGCAAGCTGCTTCTCGAAGCGCCCGACATGCTGCTGCTGGACGAACCGACCAACCACCTCGACGCCGAAACCATCGCCTGGCTGCAACAGCACCTGATCGACTACAAGGGCACCATCCTGATCGTCACCCATGACCGCTATTTCCTGGATGACATCACCGGCTGGATCCTCGAACTCGACCGTGGCCGCGGCATCCCCTACGAGGGCAATTACTCCGCATGGCTGGAACAGAAGGCCAAGCGCCTTCAGCAGGAGGCGCGCGAGGACAAGTCACGCCAGAAGACGCTGGAACGCGAGCTGGAATGGATGCGTCAGGGCCAGAAGGCCCGGCAGGCCAAGTCCAAGGCCCGGATCAACGCCTATAACGACCTCGCCAACCAGTCCGAGCGCGAGAAACTGGCGCGCGCCCAGATCGTCATCCCCAACGGGCCGCGTCTTGGCTCGAAGGTGATCGAAGTCGAGGGCCTCAAGAAGCATATGGGCGACAAGCTGTTGATCGAGGATCTGAGCTTCTCGCTGCCGCCTGGCGGTATCGTCGGGGTAATCGGCCCCAACGGCGCGGGCAAGTCGACGCTGTTCAAGGTGCTGACTGGGCAGGAAGCGCCCGACGAAGGCACGGTCGAGTATGGCGACACGGTCAAGCTCAGCTACGTGGACCAGTCCCGCGACGACCTCAAGGATGGCGAGACGGTCTGGGAGGCGATCACTGGCGGCGCCGAGATCATCCAGCTGGGCGATGCGCAGATGAATTCGCGCGCTTACTGCTCCGCCTTCAACTTCAAGGGCGGCGACCAGCAGAAAAAGGTCTCGCTCCTGTCAGGGGGTGAACGCAACCGTGTCCACATGGCGCGGCTGCTGAAATCGGGCGGCAACGTGCTGCTGCTCGACGAACCGACAAACGATCTCGATGTCGAAACCCTGCGCGCACTCGAGGACGCGCTGGTGGATTTCGCCGGCTGCGCCGTGGTCATCAGCCACGACCGTTTCTTCCTCGACCGGATCTGCACCCATATCCTCGCCTTCGAGGGCGAGGCGCATGTGGAATGGTTCGAGGGCAATTTCGAGGATTACGAGGAAGACAAGAAACGCCGTCTCGGGCCGGACGCCCTTGAACCCAAGCGGATCAAGCACAAGAAGTTCGCGCGCTAGGCACCGCGTCGGCGGGATGTCCTCCCGCCCGCGCCCCCGCATCCCGCAGGCCGGGGTGCACAGCGGCATCTTGCTCCGCCCGGATCACCGGGAACTGGGGCAAGGCCGCATGGAGTTGATCGGGCGGCGCGCCGTCCGGCACCCGCCTCGACCAGTGGCCTGCCTCCCCGCGCCGACAGATTGACCGTGATGACGACGGATGCGCGCCCCGCGATCCTGGGCCGGATGTCGCATGACCTGGGCCACTCAAACCCTGACACGGTTAACGTCGCGTTACCGGCATCCCCACCGAATTCACTTGCCAGAACTGTGGGCATCTGTCATATGGCCCCTGCTAAGTTATTCTTTTTCGACCCACTGTCTCCCTTCAAACGGCGCTCAGTCAATCGATCCAGACGACGACGCCGGGCTGCCGCAATATCGTGGGCAGCATATATCTAGGAGACTACGGATGGCCAACGGCACCGTGAAATGGTTCAACACCACCAAAGGCTTCGGCTTCATCGCGCCTGAAACAGGCGGCAAAGACGTTTTCGTTCACATCAGCGCCGTCGAGCGTTCGGGCCTGACCGGCCTGGCCGACGACCAGAAAGTGACCTACGACGTCGAAGCAGGCCGTGACGGCCGCGAAAGCGCGACCAACCTGCAGCTGGCCTGAGGCCACTGACCGCCCAAGCGGCGACAGGTGAATGTTTTGGGGGCGGGCCAATGGTCCGCCCCCTTCGCGTGTCAGGGATGTTTTCCGGCACGCTCAGCCCGGCGTCACGGGGCCTTCCCCGCCTCCGTCATACTCGCCGCAGCTGATCCTGCCGCCGCTCTCAAGCCAGGCTCGTTCGTTCTCGCCGATCTCGTCCCCCGCATCCGGCTCGTCCTTCGCTGCCTGCTCGTCGTCGGGGCCGGACTCCCTGTAGCCCAGCCGTTTCTTCAGATGTTCATCCAGTTGCACCTCGCCCGCGATCTTCATCTGCGCCCATGTCGCCAGCAGCCGGTTGATCCGCGCCTGATAGCCCCGCCCCATTGCCCGGTAAAAGCGCACGACCGAGCGGTCGAGGTATAGCGTTACCTTCTGCTTTGCCTCCTCGACATCCAGATCGGCTTCCAGCGTGTGCCAGGCCTCGGGCACCTCGTCCTCGATCACCGAGGTGATCCAGCCGTCCCGATGCAGATGGATCAGGTTCTTCATCAGCCCTTCGCGTGCGATACGCTCGGTCTTGGTCATGCGCGGTGGCTGGCGGGTGGTCTTGCTGGTCATCGCCTGTCTCCTCTGGGCGCGATCAGCCTGCCGGCAAAAAGGTTAACAAGCCCCGACTCCACCGTGCGCCTGCACCGATGCGATACCGACAGGATAAAGACGTGATACCGATGCCATGCCGGTCAGGATTTTTCGGCTGTCGCCGGGTTTTGATTTTTCCTTTTCAAAGTAAGGGGCTATACGTCCCCCTGTGCTAACGAGGAACCCAACCATGTTCGACCGACGTTTCTTCATCGGGGCGGGCCTGGCCGCTGCCAGCCTCCCCGCCGCCGTGCAAGCCTTTGAACTGGAAGAGAAATTCAAGCCGACCCAGGTGCGTGTTTCCGCCGAGTATCAACCCGGGCAACTTCTCGTGCTGCCGCGCGCCCATTTCCTCTACTTCGTGACCGCCCCCCGCCAAGCGATCCGCTACGGCGTCGGCGTCGGCAAAGCCGGCCTTCAATTCACCGGCACCGCCACCATCGACGTCAAGAAAAAATGGCCCACCTGGCGCCCCACCGACGAAATGATCGAACGCGATCCACGGGCCTATGGGCGATTCAAGGACAACGATTATGTCCAGCCTGGCGGGCCGCAAAATCCGTTGGGCGCGCGGGCGCTCTACCTGTTCCAGAACGGTCGCGACACCTATTTCCGCATTCACGGCACCAACGCCCCGCGCTCAATTGGCCAGTCGGTTTCGAATGGTTGCATCCGGATGCTGAACGAACACGTCAAGGACCTCTATGAGCGCGTTCCGATCGGCACCGTCGTCACCGTCATCTGACACCAAGATCCACCGCTGAAAGCCGTGCGATCAATTCCGCAGCTTTCCTCTTGCAGGACGCATTGGCACGTTCCATATTCTTGGTGCGACGTTACCTCTATCGACCATCTGCTCCGACCACGGCTCAGTCACTCGATCTTGCTCTGACTTAGCCGGGCTGCCGCACTCGGGCGGGCAGCGAAAACCAAAGGAGAAATCGGATGGCCAATGGCACCGTCAAATGGTTCAACACAACGAAGGGCTACGGCTTTATCGCCCCTGAGGGCGGCGGCAAGGACGTATTTGTCCACATTTCGGCTGTCGAGCGCGCAGGCCTGACCGGCCTTGCAGACAACCAGAAAGTGACCTTCGACATCGAAGCTGGCCGCGACGGCCGCGAATCCGCGTCGAATATCGCTCTGGCCTGAACGCTAAGCGATCTGACACCTGCGGGCCCCTTCGGGGCCCGTTTTCATTTTACACGCGCCACCAGTTCGCTGACGGCAGGGCCAAGCGCCTCGACGATCCGCGCCACACCCTCGGAATTCGGGTGAATGCCATCGGGCTGAAAGAAGCGTCGCGCCTCGGCCGGATCATCCTCGTTCAGGCCGGAAAAGAAGTTCCTGAACAGAAGCGCATCATATTCCTGTGCGAGTTCGGGATAGATCGCATCGAATTCGGTCTTGTAGTCCTGGCCGTAATTGCCCGGTGCCGTCATGCCAACGAGCAGCACCTCGACACCCTCTGACTGCGCAGCTTTCAGGATCCGCTCAAGATTGCCGCGGGCCACCTCAGGCGCAATGCCACGCAACAGGTCGTTGCCGCCAAGTGCGACGATCATGCCGCCGATCTCTGGCGTCAGGCTCCAGTCGACACGCGCCGCCCCGCCTGCCGTCGTGTCCCCGGAGACACCACCATTGATCAGTTCCACCTCAATCCCGTTCTCGTCCAACCAACGGTCGAGCTGCGGAACCAATCCTTCATCCTCAGGCAGGCCGTAGCCTTGCGTAAGGCTGTCACCAAGTGCGAGCACCGTCACCGGGTCAGCGGCGGCAGGTGCTGCGACAAAAAGAAAGACGCCCGTGACCTTGCCCACCAGACGCCACACACCATATGTCAGAAAGTTCTTTGTAATCAGGCGCAGCTGCATGACCGATCCCGTCCTTTCACTCAAAGACGCCGCGCTTTCGCTTCAGGGCAATGCGGGGCTGGTGAGAATACTCCACGGGATAACACTGGATGTCCAGAAAGGCGAAACGCTCGGCCTTGTCGGGCCATCAGGTTCCGGCAAGTCTTCGCTTCTCATGCTAATGGGCGGCCTCGAGCGAGCCAGTTCAGGGCAAGTCATGGCGCTTGGACATGATCTTTCCGCCATGAACGAGGATCAGCTCGCGCGGCTGCGGCGGGACCATTTCGGTGTCGTCTTTCAGTCCTTCCACCTGATTCCCACGATGACAGCGATCGAGAACGTCGCCGCGCCGCTGGAACTGGCCGGACACCGCGACGCGTTCAAGCGCGCCGCCGAGGAGCTGGAGGCGGTCGGCCTGTCGGACCGGGCCGAGCATTACCCATCGCAACTTTCGGGTGGCGAACAGCAGCGCGTTGCACTTGCGCGCGCCGCCGCGCCCCGCCCTGACATCGTGCTTGCCGATGAACCTACCGGCAACCTCGACGGCGCCACCGGGGCGTCGATCATCGAGCTTCTCTTCGACCTCAGCCGCCGACATGGCGCAACGCTGGTTCTTGTGACCCACGCGCCCGACCTCGCTGAGCGTTGTGACAGAGTGGTGGAACTGGTGGATGGGTGCCTGTCGGATATGGCCGGGGTACCTGCATGAGGCTACTCACGGCTGTGCGCTTCGCCCGTCGCGAATTGCGCGGCGGCTTGCGCGGCTTTCGCATTTTCCTCGGCTGTGTGATCCTGGGCGTTGCTGCAATCGCCGCAATCGGCACCGTGCGCGAGAGTATCACTGAGGGGTTGGCGCAAGAAGGTGCGATCCTGCTGGGAGGTGATGCCGAGATCGAGTTCACGTATCGCTTTGCGACCGCCGACGAGCGCGACTGGATGAATACCAAGGCCGAGCGCGTCTCGGAGATTGTCGATTTCCGCTCGATGGCAGTGTCGCCGGACGGCGAGCGGGGCCTCACGCAGATCAAGGCAGTCGATGACGACTACCCCCTCTTGGGACAGATCGGACTCTCGCCCGATATGGCACTGGATCAGGCGCTTGCGGGGCAGGATGGCGTACCCGGCGCGGTGATGGACCCGCTTCTGAGCGCAAAGCTGGGGCTGGAACCGGGTGACAGGTTCAAACTGGGCACGAATGACTACGTTCTGAGTGCAGAAATCACCCGTGAGCCCGACAATGCGACGGCTGGTTTCAGCCTTGGCCCGCGCACCATCGTGCGCACCGAGGCCCTCGACGGGGCGGGCCTGCTCGGCGCAGGAACGTTGTTTTCCACGCATTACCGCATGGACCTTCCAGCCGGTGCCGATCTGGCGGGTTTGCAACAGGAGGCCGAAGCCGTCTTTTCCGACAGCGGGTTGCGTTGGAGCGATGCGCGCAACGGCGCGCCGCGCGTGGCCGAGTTTGTGAACCGGCTGGGGGCGTTCCTGGTGCTTGTCGGCCTCTCGGGTTTGGCCGTGGGAGGCGTCGGAATCTCGGCGGCGTTGCGGGCCTATCTGTCGACCAAGACCGAAACCATCGCCACGCTGCGTACGTTGGGCGCCGACCGGCAAACCATCTTCCTGACCTATTTCCTTCAGATCGGCGTGTTGGCCTGTCTGGGTCTTGTGCTGGGTCTGGGCCTTGGCGTTGGCACACCGATCCTGTTGGCGCCGCTCATCGAGGCGCGTTTGCCGGTGCCTGCGGTATTTGCGCCCTATCCCGGCCCAATGGGTGAGGCGGTGCTTTACTCGGTTCTGACAGTGCTGATCTTCACGCTCTGGCCGCTTGCACGTGCACAGGATATCCGCGCGGCAACCCTGTTTCGCGATGCGTTTGGTGCGGGCCGAGCGCTGCCGCGTTGGCCCTATCTGGTGACAATCACCCTGCTGACGGGCGGATTGCTGAGCGCGGCGACGTGGTTTTCCGGCAATCTCATGCTGACGATGTGGACGGCGGGTGGTATCGCCGGAGCCCTTGTAATGCTTGGCCTTGCCTCCGTCGCGATAAGACATGCCGCGCGGCGGATGAAGACCGCGGCGCACGGGCGTCCCGCATTGAGTTGGGCGCTTGCCGCCATCGGCGGGCCGGGAAGCACCGCCGGTCCGGTGGTGCTGTCGCTTGGCCTGGGCCTCTCGGTGCTGGCCGCCGTCGGCCAGATCGACCAGAATTTGCGCAGCGCGATATCGCGCGATTTACCGACGCGCGCTCCGGCCTATTTCTTCGTCGATATCCAGAAGGACCAGATGCCCGGCTTCATGGAACGTCTGGAAAATGACCCGGCCGTGACCGGGATCGACTCGGCACCGATGTTGCGGGGGATCCTGACTCGGATCAATGACCGCCCGGCCAAGGAGGTCGCGGGCGGCCACTGGGTAATCGAGGGCGACCGGGGCATCAGCTATGCCGCGGCGTTACCCGAGCGCACCACGATCACCCAAGGCGAGTGGTGGGGTCCAGAATATGACGGGCCGCCACAGATCAGCTTCGCCGCCGAGGAAGCGGCCGAGATCGGGCTGAAACTTGGCGACGTCATCACCGTCAACATTCTTGGCCGCGACATCAACGCGACACTGACATCGCTGCGCGAGGTCGACTTCTCGACCGCTGGAATGGGGTTCGTGATGGTCATGAACCCCGCCGCACTCGAGGCAGCGCCCCACACCTTCATCTCGACGGTCTATGCCGAGCCCGAGGCCGAGGCGGCGATCCTGCGCGATCTTTCCGCGCAGTTCCCCAACATCACCGCCATCCGTGTGCGCGATGCCATCGACCGGGTCTCGGGCATTCTGGCGGGGCTGGCATCTGCGACGGCATGGGGCGCGACCGCGACCTTGCTAACAGGCTTTCTCGTGTTGATCGGAGCAGCGGCTGCGGACCAGACCGCCCGCACCCGCGAGGCTGCGATCCTCAAGGCAATCGGCGCCAGCCGCGCCCGCATTCTCCAAAGCCTTGCGCTGCGCGCCGCGCTTCTGGGAGCGGCGGCGGGGCTTGTCGCGCTTGGTGCAGGGATCGCAGGCGGGTGGGCCGTGACCTACTTCGTGATGGAGACGGATTTCGCCGTCGCATGGGGTTCGGCGGTGATGATCGTCAGCGGCGGAGCGCTGATAAGCCTTCTGGCGGGTCTGGGCTTTGCGTGGCGACCGATGCAGGCGCGCCCAGCCCGCATTCTTCGCGCAAGGGAATAGCGCAGGCGGGCGGCCCGCTTGGCCCGCCCACCCGTTTTCGCTTACTCTGCCGCGTCAGCGTAGCTTTCCATCGGCGGGCAGGTGCAGATCAGGTGCCTGTCGCCATAGACATTGTCGACGCGGTTGACCGGCGGCCAATATTTGTCCACCCGGAAGGCGCCGGGCGGGAAACAGCCCTGTTCCCGGCTATAGGGGCGATCCCAATCACCTACCAGATCCTCGACCGTGTGGGGCGCGTTCCTGAGCGGGTTGTTCTCGCGGTCACTGCGCCCTTCCTCGATGTCGCGGATCTCCTGACGGATGGCCAGCATCGCATCGCAGAAGCGATCGAGTTCAGCCTTGGTTTCGCTTTCGGTCGGTTCGACCATCAGCGTTCCCGCAACCGGAAAGCTCATGGTCGGCGCATGGAAACCGCAATCTACCAGTCGCTTGGCGATATCGTCGACGCTGACACCCGCGCTTTTCTCGAAGGGGCGCGTGTCAAGGATGCATTCATGCGCCACCCGGCCCGAAGGCCCTTTGTAAAGCACGTCATAGGCGCCCTCGAGCCGCTTCGCGATGTAGTTGGCGTTCAGGATCGCGACCCGCGTCGCCTGGGTCAGCCCCTCGCCGCCCATCATGAGGCAATAGGCCCACGAGATCGGCAAGAGCGACGGCGAGCCATATGGTGCCGCCGAGACCGGCCCCTCGGTGCCGCCCGTCGCCGGGTGACCCGGCAGATGCGGCACCAGATGTTCCTTCACGCCGATTGGCCCCATGCCCGGGCCGCCACCCCCATGCGGGATACAGAAGGTCTTGTGCAGATTGAGGTGGCTTACATCGCCGCCAACATCACCGGGGCGCGCCAATCCCACCATCGCGTTCATGTTGGCCCCGTCGATATAGACCTGCCCGCCATGCTGATGCGTGATATCACAGACCTCGCGCACGGTTTCCTCGAACACACCATGAGTCGAGGGGTAGGTGATCATGCAGCCCGCCAGATTGTCGGCGTGTTGTTCCGCCTTGGCGCGGAAATCATCGAGATCGATATCCCCGTTCTCTGCGGACTTCACGGCAACCACGTCCCAGCCGACCATGTGGGCGCTGGCCGGATTGGTGCCATGCGCGCTCATCGGGATCAGGCAGATCTTGCGATGCCCTTCGCCATTGGCACGGTGCCAGGCCGCTATCGTCAGCAGGCCAGCATACTCACCCTGCGCGCCGGAATTGGGCTGCATCGAAATCGCCGCGTAACCAGTGATGCTGCACAGCTTGGCGCTCAGATCGTCGATCATCTGGCGATAGCCCGCCGCCTGATCATTCGGCACGAACGGGTGCAGCAATGAAAACTCGCGCCAGCTGACCGGCATCATCTCGGCGGCGGAATTGAGCTTCATCGTGCACGAACCAAGCGGGATCATCGCACGATCGAGCGCCAGGTCGCGATCCGCGAGGCGGCGCATGTAGCGCATCATTTCGGTCTCGGCCCGGTTCATGTGAAAGATCGGATGCGTCAGGTAATCCGACGAACGCAGCAGGCCGTCGGGCATCCGGTATTCGGCGGTGAAGTCGCGGTCCTCCATGACGATCCCGAAGGCGCGCCAGACCGCTTCGATCGTGGCCGGACGGGTGCGTTCGTCAAGCGCGATGCCGATCTTGGTGTCGCCGACGCGGCGCAGGTTCACCCCCTCGCGCACTGCCGCCTGAAGAACGCCGCGTTGCAGCAGACCCACATCGACGGTGATCGTGTCGAAGAACGCGTCCGGCTCCACATGAAAGCCCGCCGCCTCGAGCCCCTTGGCAAGGCGCACCGTTTTCCGGTGGATGCGCTGCGCGATCGCCTTGAGGCCTTTGGGTCCGTGAAACACGGCATACATCGACGCCATGACCGCCAGAAGCGCCTGCGCGGTGCAGACGTTGGAGGTGGCTTTCTCGCGGCGGATATGCTGTTCGCGGGTCTGCAACGCCAGCCGGTAGGCCCGGTTGCCGTGGCTGTCGACCGATACCCCGACCAGACGCCCCGGCAACGCGCGTTTATAGGCTTCCTTGGTGGCCATGTAGGCGGCATGCGGGCCGCCATAACCCATCGGCACACCGAAGCGCTGTGTCGAGCCTACGGCGATATCCGCACCCATTGCGCCCGGCTCCTTGAGAAGCGTAAGAGCCATCGGATCGGCGATCACGATGCCGATCGCCTTCGCCTCATGCAGGGCCGCCATCTCGCCCGAAAAGTCACGCAGATGCCCGTGTGTGCCCGGATACTGGAAGATCGCGCCGAACACCTTGTCGGCTTCCAGATCTTCGGGCGCGCCAACAATGATCTCGATGTCCAGAGGCGCGGCGCGGGTGCGCATGACGGCGATGTTCTGCGGATGGCAGTTTTCATCCACGAAGAACGCCTTCGCCTTGGATTTCGCGACCCGCTGCGCCATCGTCATCGCCTCGGCTGCGGCGGTGGACTCATCGAGAAGCGAAGCATTGGCGATCTCAAGCCCGGTCAGGTCGCTGACCATGGTCTGAAAGTTCAACAGCGCCTCAAGCCGCCCCTGGCTGATCTCGGGCTGATAAGGCGTATAGGCGGTGTACCAGGCGGGGTTTTCGAGGATGTTGCGCTGGATCGCGGGCGGCGTGACCGTTCCGTGATAGCCCTGACCGATCAACGAAATCAAAACCTTGTTCTTCCCAGCGACCTTGCGCATGTGATGCAGCAATTCGCGTTCGGACATCGGCTTGCCGAAATCCAGCGGATCCTCCTGACGGATCGACTTTGGAACGGTGTCGTCGATCAGCGCCTCGAGGTCATCCACCCCCAGAAGGTCCAGCATCTGCGCCATTTCCTCGGGCGAGGGGCCGATATGGCGGCGGTTGGCGAAATCATACGGCAGGTAGTCGATCGGCTCGAAAGGCATGGTCTGTCCCTTTTCATATCATCGGCCAAGGGCGCGGCCGAGCGGCCGCCCCGACATGTTGATCAGGATGCAGCGGCCAATGCCGCCGCGGCAGGGCGCGTCAGCCTATGAAATCCTTGTAGGCGTCCTCGTCCATGTATTCGTCCATCTGCGAGGGATCGCTGGCCTTGATCTTGAAGAACCATGCTTCGCCCAGAGGATCGGAATTCACCTTGCCAGGGTCGTCGGCCAGCGTCTCGTTGATTTCGATGATCTCGCCATCCACGGGTGCAAGGATATCGCTTGCGGCCTTGACGCTTTCGATCACCACGATGTCGTCGCCCTTGGTGACCTGGGTGCCCACTTCCGGCAGTTCCACGAACACCACATCGCCAAGCTGCTCGCTGGCATGTTCGGTGATTCCCACTGCCACCACGTCGCCATCAGCGCGCAGCCATTCGTGTTCTTCGGTGAATTTCATATGTCGCTCTCCCCTGAAGTCAGCGTTTGAAATTGGCCGGGGTGAATGGCATTTTCGCCACCTTCACCGGCATGCGTTTTCCACGCACCTCGCCATACAGCATGGTGCCGGTTTCGGCCATCTCGGATGGCACGTAACCCATCGACATCGGCGCACCGATCGTCGGGCCGAAGGCACCAGACGTCACACGCCCCAGCGGCGCGCCGCCCTCTTCCCGAGCGTATAGCTCGGTGCCCTCGCGCATCGGCGCTCGCCCCTCGGGACGCAGCCCCACGCGGCGACGCGATGCGCCGCTTTCAAGCTGCTCCAGAACGACGTCCGCGCCGGGAAAGCCGCCAGCGCGCGCGCCGCCATTGCGGCGCAGCTTCTGGATCGCCCAGGCCAGCGCGGCCTCGACCGGCGTCGTCGTGCTGTCGATATCATGCCCGTAAAGGCAAAGCCCCGCCTCAAGGCGCAGGCTGTCGCGCGCACCAAGGCCGATCGGCTCCACCTCGTCATTCGCCAGCAAGGCGCGGGCCAAGGCCTCGGCGTTTTCATTCGCGACGGAAACCTCGAACCCGTCCTCACCGGTATACCCAGACCGGGATATCCAGAGCTCTCCATAATCGCTATCCACAACCGCGACATCCATGAACCGCATGTTACGCACATCCGGGACCAGGGCGCTCAACACCGCCTCGGCGCGCGGGCCCTGAAGCGCCAAGAGCGCGCGGTCGGTGATCTCCTCGACCTCGCAGCCCGGCATCCCGGCGCGCATGTGGGCGATATCGGCTTCCTTGCAGGCGGCGTTGACCACAACAAAAAGATGATCGTCCCGATGCGCGATCATCAGATCATCGCCTATCCCGCCCGCCTCGTTGGTAAAGACCCCGTAGCGCTGACGCCCCTCTCCGAGCCCAAGGATATCGACCGGTACAAGCGCCTCGAGAGCAAGCGCCGCGGCGTCGTAACCACCCTCGGCGCGCACAATGACCTGCCCCATGTGGCTGACATCGAACAGACCCGCCGCCGCGCGTGTGTGCAAATGTTCCTTCATCACCCCCAGAGGGTATTGCACCGGCATGTCATAGCCCGCAAAGGGCACCATCTTGGCACCCAATGCCAGGTGCAGGGCATGCAGCGGCGTCCTGCGCAGCGTGTCGCTCATCGGGATCCTCCCAAAATGGCGCCAGTTTGACCACGGTATCAATCCGGCATCGTCCATGCACGACCCATTCGGCCCGTGCCTCGATGCCCCCTCTGTCCTTGCGCCTGAGATCGCTATCCCTTCGGCGGGCGCATCGCGTGCACCACTCTCCAGAGTTTTCAGTGTCGAAACGGTCCCTGTCGCCTGAGAGTTTCCGGGGCGGTTGCTCCTTCGGCACCGGCGTGGCCGGTTCTCCCGTTTCGAATGCTGGCTACGCTAGTATACCGAAACCCCGGTTTCAAGCCTGTTTCACGCAGGTGAACGGGGTAAAGATCGCCCGCAACGGATCGTTGTTGCAGACCAGTGCATCAAGGGTGACCGTGTCCAGATGGGCGTAGAACGCCTCGGCGGCGTCGGCGATGGCCAGACGCAGACGGCAGGCTTCGGTCAGCGGGCAGGTATTGTCCACATCGGCAAAACACTCGGCGATCGGCACGTTCGATTCGAGCTGGCGAAAGACGTCGCCGATCACGATCTGATGCATCGGCCGCGCCAGGGCGATCCCGCCACTGCGGCCCCTTTGGGTATGCAGGAATCCCAGTTGACCCAAGCGGTTTATCACCTGCGCCAGATGGCTTTCCGAGGTGTTGCAGCGCGCCGCGATTTCGGACTTCGTGACCAGGCGTTCGGAACAGGCCGCGCAGAACATGAGGACGCGTACAGCGATGTTGGTGCGTTTCGTGATGCGCATGAACTTCTGGCCCGTTGCTTGAATTCGCACCATCGTGGCGGCAAATAGGACCTTGCAACATGACTCAGATCAAGGGATGCGAAGATAACATCCATGACGGATACATATTTCTTCGGCTATGGCAGCCTGGTCAATCGCGAGACGCATGACTTCGCCCAAACCCATTGCGCAAGACTGCGCGGCTGGCGGCGGGTGTGGCGCCATACCAGCCTGCGCCCGGTCGCCTATCTGACCGTCGTGCCCGACGCGACCACCGAGATCGACGGGCTGATCGCCGCCGTTCCCGGCCATGATTGGGCCGCGCTGGACGAGCGCGAACGCGCCTATGACCGTGTCGCCGCCTCCCATCAGGTCAGCCACGCCTTGCCCCATCTGCCCGAGATCGCGCTCTATACCATTCCCGAAGGTCGTCACGACCCCGCAACCGAGACCCACCCGGCGCTGCTCAGCTATATCGATGTCGTGGTGCAGGGCTATCTGCGCGAGTTCGGCGAGGCAGGGGCGCAGCATTTCTTTGACACCACCGATGGCTGGGACGCGCCGGTGTTGGACGACCGCGCCGATCCGGTCTATCCGCGTCATCGCCGCCTCACTGCAGACGAACGCGCCTTCGTGGACGATCAGTTGCACGCGCGCGATATCCGCCTTCTGCGCCGCTGAGCGCTCTGTTTACTGGACCGGGGCGCGCGCCTGGGGCAAGCTGCGGACAACCGCACAGGAAACCAATGACCATATCGAAGGCTGCCTCGAAACCCCTCATGATACTGTTGCGCGCTTTTCGGCGGCTATGGGTGCGCGTGGCGTTGATGGCGCTGCTGGCCGTAATGGCCTCGGTTCTGGCGGCGCTGCTCGAGGATGTCATCCCGCTCGCGATCAAGGACCGCGTCAAGCCTGATGCGGTCTTGCCGGTGTTGACGATCCTCGCCTCAAGCATGCTGGCAGTCAGCACATTTTCCCTCAATGTCATGGTTTCTGCCCACAACGCCGCCGCATCGCAGGCGACCCCGCGCGTGCATCGCATCCTGCTGGCGAATACCACGACGCACACCGCACTGGCGGCCTTCATCGGGGCTTTCGTCTACGCTCTGACGTCGATCATCCTGTTCAAGGCGCAGCTGCACGGGCCGGGCGCCTCGGTCACGATCCTGGGCGTCACCGTGGCTGTGGTGGTTCTCGTGATCCTTGCGATGCTGCGTTGGATCGACCACCTGAGCGAACTTGGCAGCATGGAAAACAGCCTGCGCGTGACCGAAGATGCGGCCCGCGGCAGCCTCATGCAGAGCCGTGCCGCCCCCGCGCTTGGCGCGCGGGTTCTGACGGATGAGACAGTGATGCCCGAGATAGCCGAGCCGATCCGGGCGCCGTGCTCGGGCTATCTTCAGTTCCTGGACCTTCCCAAGCTGAACGGCATCCTCGAGAAAGAAAACGCGACAGTGTATTTCCACGTCGTGCCCGGGGATCCCATCCTCGTCGATCGGGCGGTTGCACATGCAGCGGGTCTGACAGCCGAGCAGCGCGAGCAGGTGCAGGCCTGCCTCACGATCTCGGACACGCGTTCGTTTGAACAGGACCGCACTTTCGGCCTTCTGGTTCTGTCCGAAATTGCCGCGCGCGCGCTGTCGCCGGGCGTGAACGATCCCGGCACCGCTCTCGACGTGATCAACCGTCAGGAACGTCTGCTCTGGGACTGGGCGCGCACGCCCCCCGAGGATGCGCCGCCTGCATATGACCGGATCTTCGTGCGACCAGTGGCGGCGGCAGAGCTGATCGAAAACGCCTATGGCAGCATCGCCCGCGACGGGGCCGGCACGATCGAGGTCGTCGAGCGGCTTCTGAAAGCGCTGGAGACCTTGTCGCAAGGCCCGGACATGGCACTGGCCAAGGCCGCCCGCGACATGGCCGGCCACGCGCGCAGCCATGCCGCAGAGGCTCTCCCGCTTGCCAGTCAGCGCGAAAGGCACATCGCCTCGCCGACCGACAAGACGCCTTAACCGCGCGCCTTGATCTTCTGTAGCAATGGCAGAACCTGAGCCATCTCCGGTCCGTGGGGCTGCCCGGTCAGCGCCTTGCGCAGGGGCATGAAAAGGCCCTTGCCCTTACGGCCCGTCGCCTCTTTCACATCGGCGGTCCAGGTGCTCCAGGTGGTGTCATCGAACGGTCCTTCGGGCAGCAAGGTCATGGCATGCGCCACGAACTCGCGGTCCTCGTCCTCGATCACCGGCTCGGCGCCATCGCGGAACATCGCCCACCATGTCGGCAGATCCCTGAGCGTGGTGATGTTCTCGCGCGTGACCGTCCAGAAACGCTCGGCCAGATCATCGGGCACGCCGATCGCGGCAATCTCGTCGCTGACTTCGTCATAGCTGCGCTCGTGCAGCAGGCGGGCGGTCAGCGGGAACAGGTCATTCACGTCGAACTTGGTGGGCGCAGAACCAAAGCGGGCGATGTCGAACCCTTCGATCAGCGCCGCCATATCAGTGCGCAATTCCACCGGGTCGGCCGACCCGAGCCGCGCCATAAGGCTGAGCAGCGCCATCGGCTCGACACCTTGCGCGCGCAGGTCGCGCAGGCTGAGCACGCCAAGGCGCTTCGAGAGCGACTCGCCCTGAGGGCCGGTCAGCAGAGAGTGATGCGCGAAATGCGGCACCTGGCCGCCAAGCGCCTTGATGATCTGGATCTGCGTGGCGGTGTTGGTCACATGGTCCGAGCCGCGCACGACGTGGGTGACGCCCATCTCGGTATCGTCCACGACCGAGGCCAGCGTGTAGAGCACCTGGCCATCGCCGCGGATCAGCACCGGGTCACTGACACTGGCGGCGTCGATCGAGATATCGCCAAGGATGCCGTCGCCCCATTCGATCCGCTCGTGATCCAGCTTGAAGCGCCACACGCCATTGCCACGCTCGGCGCGCAGCGAGGTCTTTTCCTCATCCGAAAGGGTCAGCGCGGCGCGGTCATAGACGGGCGGCTTACCCATGTTGAGCTGCTTCTTGCGCTTGAGGTCAAGTTCGGTCGGGGTCTCGAATGCCTCGTAGAAACGGCCCAGTTCACGCAGCTTGTCGGCGGCCTCGGCGTAGCGGTCCAGCCGTTCGGACTGGCGCTCGACCCGGTCCCAGTGCAGGCCCAGCCATTCGAGATCCTGCTTGATCGCGTCGACATACTCTTCCTTCGAGCGTTCGGGATCGGTGTCGTCGATGCGCAGGATGAACTGCCCGCCGGCCTTGCGGGCGATGAGAAAGTTCATCAGGGCGGTGCGCAGGTTGCCCACATGGATGTATCCGGTGGGCGACGGGGCGAAACGAGTGGTCGTCATGGGTTTCTCCTGGTTCGCGTGGGCCATGTCACAGCGCCGCGCGATTGTCCAGATTTCACGGTCCGGGCCATGTTTCGGGCGATGTATCACTTTGACGTGAAAGCACGCGCCACGGGGCGCTGTCGCATTATGATCGGGTCATATCAACAAGGAGGATTCGCATGTCACGATCAATGATTACTCGACGGGCCGTCCTGGCGTCAGGTGCGGCGCTGCCATTGGCGGCGGCTTCGGTCGGTGAGGCGCGGGCGGCGGCGCCGATGATGGGCAGCGGCATGTCGCGGTTCAACCGCGTGGGGCTTGGCGGGTTCGAGGTCACGACGATCCTTGCCGGGACCACGCCACGCCCGGACCCGCATTCGATCTTCGGCCTGAATGTCGGCCAAGACGAGTTCGCCGCCGCCTCGAAAGAGGCACGCATCCCCACTGACGTGGCGCAGTTCTTTTTCACGCCGACCGTCGTCAACACCGGTAACGCATTGATATTGTTCGATACCGGGCTCAATGCCGAGGGCACGACGGCGGCCCTGGGCGAGGCCGGATACAGCCCCGATCAGGTCGATGTGGTGGTGATTACCCACATGCATGGCGACCATATCGGCGGGCTGATGAATGGCGATGCGCCGACCTTTCCAAATGCCAGATATGTCACTGGTTCCAAGGAGTTCGACGCCTGGGCGGCGATGGAGAACGAAGGGTTCGAGAGCAAGGTTCGCCCGCTGGCCGAGAAGATGGAGATGCTGGAGGACGGCGGCAGCGTCGCGCCGGGCATCACTGCGATGGCCGCGTTCGGCCATACGCCGGGGCATATGACCTACATGCTGGAGAGCGAAGGCAAACAACTTCTGGTGGCGGCGGACTTTGCCAACCACTACGTATGGTCGCTTGGCTACCCGGATTGGGAAGTGAAGTTCGACATGGACAAGGGGGCGGCGGCGGCCACGCGGCGGCGTATCCTGGAGATGCTGGCCGCTGAAGAGATGCCCTTCATCGGCTATCACATGCCCTGGCCGGGGATGGGATATGTGGAGGCGAAGGGCGACGGATTCCGCTATGTTCCGACCAGTTACCAGTTGATGCTGGAGGGGTGACGAACGGGATTTATCACCGATATACAATGGTTTATGATGCATCTCATGCAGCATGAACCAAGCATATCCGAGTTCGAGACAATGGCCCGCGATACCGTCGCGGGCCTGCCTGAACCGTTCCGAAAGGCGGCGCTGGAGGTGGCGCTGCGGGTGGTGGACTGGCCCGCGCACGACATGCTGCAAGAGCTCGGAATGCATGATCCGCTGGAGCTGACGGGGCTATACGAAGGCATTCCGGTGACGGAAAAATCCTTTATGGATCAACCATATGGCCCCGATACCGTCTGGCTGTTCCGGCGTCCCATCCTGGCGGAATGGCGCGACCGGGGGACTGTCGAGATCGCCGATCTGGTCGCCCATGTGACGATCCACGAATTCGCCCATCACTTCGGCTGGTCGGACGCCGATATCGCCGGCATCGACCGCTGGTGGGAATGAGCCGCGCGGAGCGTACAAAACGTCCGTTTTGTACGCCGGTTCTGTACCGAAATCGGGATGCTGCGCGAAGATTACGTACAAAACCGCGATGACGCAAAAAATCGCCCGCTGCGCACCCCTCGCCCACCATTTGTTAACCACCCTGTGTTCTTCTGCCTGCATCAGAGGCGAGACAGGAGGTCAAGCATGACAGACAGGCACGCGGTTCATTCCAGTGGCGGCAGGTCGACGTTCCATTCGATCCGTGCGGGAACGGGCGTGGCCCCTTCGGCCACTTTCGGGTCCGAGCTGTATCCGGTGAGGCGCAGGAACTCGCCCTCGATCACGCCGCTTGCGGTGTTGCCCTCCATCGAGAACGCGGTGAGCGTTCCGTCACCGCCATCGGCCCCCATCGCCATCGGCGCGTCAAAGCCCTGATCGTCGAAGACCTCGGCCGAAAGAAAGCGCATGTCGCCGGTGCTCTTTTGCAAGGTGATCTGCACCATGGGGCTGCCGGGCGTGCCATCGGGCTGAACCACCCGCCCGACGGCATTGACGGTCAGGTAGCTGCCCATGATCATCTTCTGCTCGGCGTAGCCGCGCTGTTTTTCCGTATCGAAGGGAATCACCATGTCCAAGGTTTTATCGCCGAGTTGCACGGTCATGGTGCCCATGGCGGTATACCTGTCGGCAAGGTCGGCGGCGAAGGCGGGCGCGGCGATGCACAATGCCGCGATGGCGGAAAGGAAACGGGTCATTGGAAATCCTGTGTGCGGTCAGTTCAATGGGTCGAGCATAACATCGCACGGGCGCGCCGACAAAGATCGCTTGCGCCGGGGGGCGACACGGGCGGATATCCGTCACCCATGCGGATCGCGCGAAATCGACTTTCGGGCCTGTCGGCCAGTCATGAGCGATCCGCGCGCAGCTGCCCGCCATCTGTTCGGGGAGCAGACCCGTATCAGGGATGGCGAAGCCGGGTTTAGCGAGATGATGCCACGCCGTCCGGGTGGCGCGGTGCATATCTGTGCGGCCGGGGATGACGCGACGGGCGGGCGAAGCGCGAAAGGCGCGCTCTGTATCGGGTGGCTCAGGCGCAGGCCCCCACCCCAAACGACGCGTCGGGCAAGCCGCCCGGAACCGGGCGGCCGGGTGACGTTTTCTCAGCTATCGTCGCGCCAGCGGTTGGCGATGGGATAGCGGCGATCCAGCCAGAAGGCGCGTTTGCTGAGCCGCGTGCCGGGGGCGGACTGGAAGCGTTTGTATTCCGAAATATAGAGCAGGTGCTCGACCCGCTTGGCATCTTCGCGCGCATACCCGGCGGCGACGCAATCGGCGATCGAGCCGTCCTGATCGACCAGAATATCGAGGATGCCATCCAGCACCGGATAAGGCGGCAGGCTGTCCTCGTCACGCTGATCGGGGGCAAGCTCGGCGCTTGGCGGGCGCTCGATGATGCGCTGCGGAATGACCGCGCCTTCGGGGCCGTGCATCCAGTCGCGGTGATGCGCGTTGCGCCAGCGGCAGGTTTCAAAGACACGGGTTTTATACATATCCTTGAGCGGGTTATAGCCGCCCGCCATGTCCCCGTAGATGGTCGCGTAACCGACCGCCACCTCGGATTTGTTGCCGGTGGTCAGGAGCATCTCGCCGAACTTGTTGGAGATCGCCATCAGCAGCAGGCCACGCAGGCGGGACTGGATGTTTTCCTCGGTCACGTCGGGTTTCTTGCCCTCGAAAAGCGGGGCGAGCGTGCCGGTGATGGCGGCGCGGCCCTCGGCAATGGGCACGAAATCGTAGCGGCAGCCCAGGTTTCCGGCCAGCGCTTTGGCATCATCCAGCGAGGCTTGCGAGGTATATTCGGAAGGAAGCATCACGCAGCGGACATTCTCTGCGCCCAGCGCATCGACCGCCACCGTTGCCACCAGCGCCGAATCGATCCCCCCCGACAGGCCCAGCAGCACCTTGGAGAACCCGGTCTTGCGCAGGTAGTCGCGCAAGGAAAGCACCATCGCATGGTAATCCTGCTCGGTCGGGCCGGGGATCGAGGCCAGTGGCGCCTGTTCGATGCGCCAGCCATCGGCGCCGCGCGTGAGGTCGATATGGGCGAGCGATTCCGTCATCACCGGCATCTGCAGCGCCAGTTCGCCGCCCGGATTGAGCGCGAAGCTGGCGCCGTCGAACACCTGGTCGTCCTGACCGCCCACAAGATTGAGGTAGATCAGCGGCAGCCCGGTTTCGACGACGCGGGCGACCATGAGCTGATGACGATGCGCGAGTTTCTCGCGGTAATAGGGCGAGCCATTCGGGACCAGCAGGAATTCGGCGCCGGTTTCGGCGAGGGTTTCGCAGACATCCTCGAACCAGCTGTCCTCGCAGATCGGCGAGCCGATCCGCACGCCGTTGATGGCGTAGGGGCCGGTGACATGGCCCTGGGTGTAGATGCGTTTCTCGTCGAACACCGTCTCGTTGGGCAGGTGGTGCTTGAGGACGCGGGCGGCAATGCGCCCGCCCTGAAGGACATAATAGGCGTTATAGAGCGCGCCACCCTCGAGCGCGGGGCCGCCGATGGCCAGCGCAGGCCCGTCGGCGCAATCGCGCGCAAGGGTTTTGACGGCGGCGATGGCGGCCGTGTGAAAGGCCGGTTTCATCACCAGGTCCTGGGTGTTGTAGCCGGTGATGAACATCTCGGGCAGCGCGACAAGGTCGGCGCCGGCCTCGCGGCCTTCGCTCCAGGCGGCGCGGGCACGCGCGGCGTTGCCCTCAAGATCGCCCATTGTGGGGTTCCATTGCGCGAGCGTCACGCGAAACCGGTCGGCCATGCCATGCCTCCTGCTTGCATTGCGGCCATGATTTAGCAGATCGCTGCGCGAGGGAAAGCCGATTTGGGCAAAACACGTTGTCAGCCCCGCGAGGCTCCACTAGATTCCGGGCGGTGCGCTGGCGCGCGAAACTGGGGATTCTGGGGCCGATATGAGCTTTTCACTGAGGGATGCGACGATCGCCGCGATGATGCTGGCCGGAGGTGCCGCACTGGCGCAGGACGGCGAGGTGCAGACCAAGCAATATGACGATGGCGGCATCTACGAGGGCACGTTCAGGAACGGGCTGCAGCATGGCACCGGCACCTACACGCTGCCCAATGGCTATGAATATTCCGGTGAATGGGTCGATGGCGAGATCCGCGGCCAGGGGGTTGCGCGCTTTCCGAACGGGTCGGTCTACGAGGGCGAGTTCGCCAAGGGCAAGCCCGAGGGCGTGGGCAAGATCGTCTTCGCCGATGGCGGCACCTATGAGGGCGACTGGCTGGATGGCAAGATCACCGGCCAGGGGGTCGCGGTCTATGCCAACGGGGTGCGCTACGAGGGCGGTTTCCGCAATGCCATGCATCACGGCAAGGGCCGCATGGAAAGCCCCGGCGGCTATGTCTACGAGGGCGACTGGGTCAACGGCGTCAAGGACGGCGCGGCGCGGATCACATACCCTGACGGCGCGGTCTACGAGGGCGAGGTGAGCCGCGGGGCGCGCCACGGGCAAGGCACGCTGACCATGCCCGACGGGCTGATCTACGAGGGGCGCTGGCAGGACGGGCAGATCGACGGCACCGGCAAGCTGATCCAGCCCAATGGCGATGTCTATGAGGGTGACCTCGTGGCCGGGCGGCGCGAGGGCCAGGGCCGCGTGACCTATGAGAACGGCGATGTCTACGAGGGCGCGTTCGAGGATGACCGACGCCACGGCCAGGGCGTGTTCACGGGCACCGACGGCTATCGCTACGAAGGCTCCTGGAGCGCGGGCAAGATCTCGGGCCAGGGGCGCGTGACCTATCCTGACGGTTCGGTCTACGAGGGGGCGTTCCGCGACGATCTCGCCAATGGCGAGGGCAAGATCACCTATCCCGACGGCTCGACATACGAAGGCGAATGGCGTGGCGGCGTGATCGACGGCCAAGGCCGGGCCACGTATCCCAACGGCGTGGTCTACGAGGGCGATTTCGAGAACGCGCGCAACCACGGCCAGGGTGTCATGACCTATGCCGATGGCTACCGCTACGAGGGCCAGTGGAAGGACGGCCAGCGCGAGGGCATGGGCACCGCCACCTATCCCGACGGCACC
>Ga0209344_10002092_pt1 | contig 23292 bp, 18 predicted proteins | sample Cruoilmetagenom6_FD_187293 | JGI IMG/M metagenome (GOLD analysis project Ga0209344, IMG submission 187293) | Oil polluted marine microbial communities from Coal Oil Point, Santa Barbara, California, USA - Santa Barbara Oil Seep Sample 6 (SPAdes)... | ecosystem: Environmental > Aquatic > Marine... | reverse complement strand
TGGCTCGCAAGGGCACGCTCATGCATTGAACCTGCGTGATAGCGGTGCGAAGAACCTCGTTGTAGCACTGCGCGAAGGGTCGCCGTCCGCTGCCAAAGCCGAAGGCGAAGGCCTGACGGTTATGGGCATCGCCGAAGCAGCAGCATGGGCTGACCTGATCATGTTCACAATGCCCGATGAATTGCAGGCCGAAACCTATAAGAAATACGTACACGACAACATCCGCGAAGGGGCAGCGATTGCCTTCGCGCACGGTCTGAACGTTCACTTTGGCCTGATCGAACCCAAAGCAGGCATCGACGTGATCATGATGGCCCCCAAAGGTCCCGGTCACACCGTGCGCGGTGAATATGTTAAAGGTGGCGGCGTGCCTTGCCTTGTTGCCGTTGACAAGGATGCGTCAGGCAAAGCACTGGAAATCGGTCTCAGCTATTGCTCGGCCATCGGTGGCGGCCGTTCCGGCATCATCGAAACAAACTTCCGTGAAGAATGCGAAACTGACCTCTTTGGGGAACAGACCGTTCTGTGCGGAGGTCTGGTTGAACTGATCCGCTGTGGTTTCGAGACTTTGGTTGAAGCTGGTTATGCACCTGAAATGGCGTATTTCGAGTGCCTGCACGAAGTTAAACTGATCGTTGATCTGATCTATGAAGGCGGCATCGCCACTATGGATTATTCGATCTCAAACACCGCGGAATACGGTCAGTACGTCACTGGACCACGCATCCTGCCCTACGACGAAACCAAAGCGCGGATGAAGGCGGTACTGGAAGACATCCAGCAAGGTAAATTCGTCCGTGACTTCATGCTCGAAAACGCTGTTGGCCAACCCACGCTCAAAGCATCGCGTCGCGCCAACGATGAGCACATGATCGAAGAAACCGGTGCCAAACTGCGCGCCATGATGCCGTGGATCTCGGCTGGCAAGATGGTGGACAAAGAGAAAAACTGATTTCAAAATCAGTCTGATCTTGGGGTGTCTGTCCATCAGGGCTGGCACCCTTTTATTTTAAAGGAACTCTAACATGACTGACGTACCCGTGCAGATACGGCCAATAAATTGGCTAAAACTTGCAACTCTCGGAGCCATCTGGGGCGCGTCTTTCATGTTTGTTACAGTAGCATTGACCGGTGTAGGTCCGATGGTATTGGTGGCGACGCGTATCACGCTGGGTGCTGTGTTCTTGTTACTGCTTGCCACTGTAAAGGGCGTAGGGTTGCCACCCCTCCGGGGTGAAAATGCCGGAACGATATGGGTGTGCGCAGCGGTTATGGGCCTTTTGTCAAACGTAATCCCATTCTTGCTTCTTTCCTGGGGACAACAATACGTGGCTTCCGGGTTTGCCGGTGTCTGTATGGCTGTTGTTCCGTTATTCGTTCTGCCGCTAGCGCATGTATTCATCCCCGGTGAAAGCATGTCACTGCGACGTAGCATCGGTTTTCTGATCGGCACCATGGGCGTCGGCGTCTTGATTGGGCCAGCTGCTTTTGCTGCAACAGGTGAAGAATTTGAAAATCTGGCCCGACTGGCCTGTGTTGGTGCGGCCAGTTGTTATGCCGTCGGTTCAATCGTGACACGCCTGTGCCCCAAGGTGGATATGTTGTCATTGTCCGCCGCGGCCCTGTGTATTGCGTCGATCACGTTCACACCATTCGCGTTGATGAACGAAGCCTTGCCAACCGAAATGCCTTGGTTGAGCATTCTGGCGTTGGTGTATTTGGGAATATTCCCCACAGGCATTGCCCAACTCTTGTTGGTGCAAGTCATCCGCGATGCCGGGCCTGTTTTCATGAGCCTGGTGAATTATCAGGTTCCACTCTGGTCTGTCATTTTTGGCACAGTGTTTTTGGCCGAACCCTTGCCGGGGGGCATGCTTGGCGCGTTAGCGCTGATCCTGTTCGGCGTCGCATTAAGCCAGTTAGGCGCATTGCGGCGTTTGTTTTCTGGCCGCCCCAAACTCTAAGCTTGAGCGCGAATACCTTGTGTGCTGGCTTGCCAAAGAGCGAGCGCCGCGCGGGTTTCATCCACGTCATGGATCCGCAAAACTTGAACACCCTGCGCTACTCCGGCCAGGGCCACGGCGATTGATCCAGGCATACGTGCGGATGCATCAGGTGTGTCGCCAATATCGCCGATAAACCGTTTTCGCGACGCGCCCAAAAGTATCGGGCAGCCCAGCCCGTGAAACAGCGAAAGGTTTTGCATCAACGTCAGATTATGCGCCTGCGTTTTTCCAAATCCTATGCCCGGGTCGACAATGATCTGATCCCGTGCAATGCCTGAAGCAACCAAGGCCTCAACCCGGTCAAAAAGATAATCATATATGTCGAGAGCGGCATGATCATATGTTGGGTTTTTCTGCATGGTTTCAGGATCGCCCTGCGCATGCATCACGCAGACAGGCAATCCAGAACGCCCACAATAGGGCGCCAGTTCTGAGTCAAATGCAAAGCCGGCCACGTCGTTAACCAGATTTGCGCCAGCCGCATGGGCAGCCCGCGCAACTGGGGTTTTGCGGGTGTCAATTGAAACCGCGACATCCATTTCCGCCCGGATGGCGGCAATAACCGGGGCGGTACGGTTAATTTCTTCTTCCAGAGGGACCGCACCCGCCCCCGGGCGGGTGGATTCGCCGCCGACGTCGATTATGTCTGCGCCCTGGGCGACCATCTCCTGGGTACGTGCCAAAGCCTGATCAGGGGCATTGTGTTGCCCCCCATCTGAAAAGCTATCCGGCGTTACGTTGAGGATACCCATCAAACGCGGCGCGTCGAATTGCAGCCCGGCAATTTCAGCGCGTGGCGTCGTCAGGCATGCAAGGATTGCATCAGGAATATCCGTGACCCCAACAAGGCAGGTTTCTCCACCACGCGTGATTTTCTCGGCGCGATCGAACCATGCCCAGCCCCCTGCAAGCGGCAAGGCACCTGACGGGCGACACAGATCAGTCTGTGCAATCGGGCGGTAATAGACAGACATGAGATTAATCCCCTAGAGGTCAGGTCGAGTAACGTCTTGGACCGAAACCTGAACCGGTGAGGATTGAGGTGCCGCTTCACCAATCATCAACAGGTCCGTGGCGTCGACATACCCGGCAAACCATATGGCCAATGCTACGGGGTCTTCGGGACCAACGGATGGCCCATCAACCGCGTCCAGAACAATCTTGGAAGGGGCCCAAACGCAAATCTGGCCATTTTTCATGCCCCAATCTAGCTCGGTCCTGGTGGCGACAACCACACAACGATCATCACGACCCGCCAAAACCCACGCGTTTTGTTCAATCGCCAACAAATCCACCCGACGTTGGGTCATTTTATGGCCCGTTTGCGGAGCTGCAACTTCGGCGGCTCCCAGACATAGAACAACAGGTTCAGCGCGACTTTGAAGTTGATCCAACCAAGTGGTTAGATTGGAAGATATGACCGCAGAATTGCTAAAGAATACAACATGTGGATGCGGGACCGTATCGGCATGTGGCGCAACACTGGTCATGGAAAGATCATCAACCGAGCGAACAATTTCAACGCCCAATGCACCGGGTCCGCGATCCAATTTTTCAATGCGCACAAAACACCGCATGGCTTGCGGCTCCAACAAAATGCGGTCCGCGATACGCTCAGAGAGCGTTTCCAAAAGGTTCAACCGTTCTGCGGCCAGTTCTGCAGCAATCGCTTCGGTTACCCGATCGTATGACAAGATGCGATCTACATCGTCTTCAGCTGATGCTTCTAGCGGACGCACCTCAACCACGACATTAAATGAAAGGCGCTGAGTTGTGCCGCGCTCAACTTGAAACGCTCCGATTTCGACTTCGACGATATGATTGCGCACCGAGATCCGATCCAACGGTCGGTCTGACGCAGTCGCAATGGCCCGCTGTTCTGGATGTTCAAAAGCAAGACGAACTTCGTTGCTCATATCTGGATGCTCCGAGTTTGAATTCACGACAGTCCTAACGCCCGTGCGGCCATAGCACGCACAGTGAGTTCAGACAAAGCCGGAAATGAAAGAGTAGGACAGCAGGCCCTAGTTTTTCGAAATACGGCTTGGTTGACGATAGAAATGGTGCACACCAATAGATGTCGTTCTGGGGAACGTGTTTGACCACGCAGGTGACACGGCGCGCGTGTGATAGTGTGTTGCGCCTTTGGTCAATGGGCGGGTTGAACCCTTAATCATGATATGGGCGATCTTCGATACACGTTCGAAAGCCAACGGTTCACCAATGACTTCGTCGTGACCATCGCAGGTATAGGTGAATTGGCACGCGAATTTGCGACCTGTCCCCTGGTTGATGACACCACAAACCGTATCGGGGTATTGAGGGCTATCGACACGGTTCAGAATAACTTCGGCGACTGCAAACTGACCTTTGACGGTCTCGCCGCGCGCTTCGAAATACAAGGCCTCTGACAAACAACGCCATTCGGCGTTCCCGGCGGCAGGTTTCAGAGAGTCTACCCATTTACGGGAATAGCTGAATTCAACGGTTGGCTGCTTGAGGTAATCGGCCAGTCTCGCGTTAGGAATTGCGTTCAAAGCGCGACGTTCCTGGCCCACAATTTGGTCAACGGGTGTTTCGGCTGACGCCGCGGTAGTGAGCGCAAGCATGATGAGAGTCGCGACGCGAAACATAGTAAATCCCCCAAGAATCCACGGGTGAAAAACCCCCGAACTTTAGAGCGGTTTACCGAATTGGAGGCTTTTCGTCCAGTCCGCTAAAAATTTGTGAAAAATTTGAGCATGTTAGCGGACGAGATTCATGTGGAAGGTCGGCCGATCTGGTAGGCGCCCCGGCGCATTCTACTCTATCTTGTCCCGAACAGCGAGTTGTGCAGCAGCGAGTCGCGCCACCGGAACCCGGAACGGAGAGCAGGAAACATAGTCAAATCCAACCGCCCGACAGTAGGCAATTGATTCGGGGTTGCCGCCGTGTTCACCACAGATCGACAAGACCAAATCCTTTTGTTCGCTTCGCGCCCTTTCGGCCCCGATGCTCAGCAATTCGCCGACTCCATCTATGTCCAGAGAATGAAACGGATCTTCTGGATACACGCCTTGTTTGACATATTCAGACATGAAACGGCCTGCGTCATCGCGCGACAATCCATAGGTCATTTGGGTCAGGTCATTGGTTCCAAAACTAAGGAACTCTACCTGGGGCGCTATATCACCTGCCCGCAACGCGGCGCGCGGTGTTTCAACCATAACGCCCAAACGGTATTTGAATTTTTTACCGGTCTCGTTTCGCACGGCCGCAGCGACGGCATCAATTCGTGTTTTTACCAATTCGACTTCGCGACGCGCCGAAACCAGCGGAATCATAATTTCCGGCACAATGGGATCACCATCACCATTGGCCAACAGCATCGCCTCAAAAATAGCGCGCGATTGCATGTCATAGATTTCGGGCACGGTAATGCCCAATCTCACGCCGCGCATACCCAGCATTGGATTGTATTCCCCCAATGCCTCGACACGGCGTGTCACGTCAGACAGAGGTAAATCCAATGCCTCGGCCAATTCGCGATGTCCGGCGCGATCCGTCGGCAGGAATTCGTGCAGAGGCGGGTCAAGCAAGCGGATGCAAACGGGTTGCCCTTGCATGATACGAAAGAGTTCGGCGAAATCCTCGCGTTGCATCGGCAGAAGTAGTTCTAGCGCGGCGGCACGATCCGAACTGGAATTTGCAAAGATCATTTCGCGCATCACCGTCAGGCGATCTGCTTCAAAAAACATGTGTTCGGTTCGACACAAGCCTATGCCCTGTGCCTTAAATTTGCGCGCGACAAGCGCATCGGCAGGTGTATCTGCATTGGCCCGCACCGCGATGTCACGAACGTCATCCGCCCATCCCATCAACACCCGGAAACTATCATCGTGGCCAGCATCCAACAGGGGAGCGCGGCCAAACAAAATTTCGCCGCTGGAGCCATCAATCGTTATCGTGTCACCTTCTTTCAGCACCCGACCGTCCGGTGCAGTCAGCTGTTTCTTGCGGGTTTGGAACCGAATGTCAGATGCGCCGACAACACAAGGCAACCCGATACCCCGGCCAATCACGGCGGCATGGCTCGTCATTCCGCCACGTTCCGTCAAAATGGCAGCGGCGGCATGCATGCCACGAATGTCTTCGGGGCTGGTCTCGCGGCGTACCAGAATACACGCCTCATCACGGGCTTCGCTGGCTTGGGCGGCTGCAGCGGTAAATACGATGCGCCCGGTTGCCGCACCGGGGCTGGCGGCGATCCCACGCGCCAGAACGTCACGCGGTGCTTCGGGGTCAACCTGCCGGTGCAACAATTCGTTCAACGCACGGGGTTCGATCCGCATCAACGCCTCTTCGCGCGGAATGATACCATCTTCGGCAAGGGCAACGGCGATACTAACGGCTGCACGCGCGCTTCGTGATACGCGCACCCCATCCAGCAAAAACAGCTTGCCGTTTTCAATGGTGAATTCCGCCTGCATTTCTTCGCGAAGTTTGATGCGCATCATCGCTGTGTGGGTCTTGAGTTGGGCAAATGCCTCTGGTGCCAACTCTTCCAAAGATGGGCCGCGCGGGTCACGTTCCAAAAACAACGCACCCGCCCCTGTTGTAAGCGCCTCGCGCCCCTGGGATTGTGACAGGTAACGCCCCGTGATCTGGCGTGCGCCAGTTTGCGTGTCGACCAATTGCATGACACCCGAACCGCTTTCGCCTGCCCCCAAACCGATCGCCATTTCCTGTACGACCAAGCCAAGCCCTGCATCCGCTGGAGCGCCTTTGGCCTGCCGCAACAGACGTGCAGTCGTGCCTTGCCAAGCGCGTGCCATGGATCGCAAAACTTCAACCAATTGTACGGCGGGGTCCTGAGGAAACCGTTCTTCGGTTTCTTCTTCATAGGCGCGCAGCGCCTGTTGCAATCCTTCTTCGGGATCGTTGGAAACATCGTCCAGCGTGTCCGCATCCAAACGTGCGACATGGATGGCGTAGGATTGAACAAACCGAAGGTATAGTCGCGCGGCAGATGTGGCACCAATGCGGTCTGACAAATCCTTGAGGGTGGCATCGTTCATGCCGATGTTCAGAACCGCACGTGGACCACCCCAATCAGGGTCCTCCGACGACGGGCGCACGCACAAAAGCGTGGCGTCGCCCAGCATATCCAAAATGGCCCTCATATCGGGCAACTCGCCCGCGGCGATGCCATGCACGGCCTCAAACGACAGGGCCACGGTGCGGGGCACTGGCAAATCCAAACGCACCAAACGTTGCAAACACTTGGCGCGGCCACCATGCGTTTCATTCGCCACCGGGGCCGAGGCGGTGATCAATGTGATGTTTGGATCGTCTTGCTGCACTGCGGCATCCTTTTTGCGTAGGTGCAGCATACGCCCCGGCGCGCACAAGGCAAGGAAAAGAAAACCTGTTCCGAATTTGACCTGAGGCCCCGGATCAGGTCCGGGGCGGGTGTTGGCGGATTAACCTTCGATGCGGGTCAAATCCGCCGCTGACAAGCAGATTTTGCGAATACGGCTGAGCAGGTTCAGACGGTTCCGGCGTAGTACCTGATTATCGCTGTTCACCTGCACGGCCTCGAAAAACGCATCAATCGGTGCGCGCAGCGCGGCCATAGCGGTCATCGCGCCGGCGAAATCTTCGGCCTGCATGGCATCGGTGATCGCAGGTTCACCTGTGTCTAAGGCGGCGAATAGCGCCTTTTCTTCGTCCGTTTCAGCGAATTTCAGATCGGCCCCATAGGAATATTCGACGCCATCCTTGTCCTCGGCTTGGGTCAGGATGTTGTTGGCGCGCTTGAACCCTTGCAGCAGGTTTTCACCGTCATCGGTTTTCAGGAAATCGCTGAGCGCTTTAGCCCGTTTGGCAAGCAGCGCCAGATCGTCATTGCCCTCCATCGCGATGCAGGCGTCGATCACATCATGGCGAATGCCTTGGTCCTTGAGGTAGACTTTGAGGCGGTCGTGGAAGAAAGAGAGGAGGGCTTCCACATCTTCAGTAGAACCATCAACTCTAGACACCAGAGCTTTCAAATCTTCGTCTAGCTTTACTTTCTGCTGCACAAGCTCCCTATCGTCTTGCTCAAACTTAATTTTCAAGACTTCAACAGCTATGGTGTAGTTGTATTTCTTAAAATCATCAGAATACGCATCGTAATGAGATGATATCGCAGAATATTGTTCACTAAGAGCGTCGAGCCCTGCTCTTGCATCCACAGCGTCCGGCATAATGTCTCGGTGCAACGAAATTATCAATTTCAGCGAGGAACTCAGCCCATTCTCCAACACCAACCGAATAACCCCCAACGCGGCGCGGCGCAGAGCAAACGGGTCTTTCGATCCCGTTGGTTTTTCGTCAATTGCCCAGAACCCTGTCAACAGGTCCAATTTGTCGGCCAGTGCCACCACCACGGAAACCGGGTGAGTCGGCACGTCGTCAGAGGGGCCAAGCGGCGAATAATGTTCCTGCGCGGCAAAGGCCACCTCGGCGGGCAAACCCGCTTTTTCGGCGTAATAACGCCCCATCAGGCCCTGCAACTCAGGAAACTCATAGACCATTTCGGAACTAAGATCGGCCTTGGCCCAACGTGCGGCTTGTTCAGCCAAATCGGGATCGGCCCCGACAACTGGTGCTATCTCGCGCGCCAGTGCCGCGATCCGGTCAATCCGTGCGCCTTGGGACCCCAATTTGTTGTGGAAGGTGACGTTGTTCAGGCTATCAAGCCACGGTTGCGCCCCGGCCTCGGCCACGCGCAGATCATTTTCCCAAAAGAATTTGGCATCCGACAGGCGCGCGGTCAGGACCTTTTCGTTGCCGGCCAGAATGGTCGCGCCGTTGTCGGCGGTTTCGCGGTTGGCCACGGTGATGAACCGCTCAATCCGGCCCGTCTTGGCGTTGCGCACTGAAAAGAATTTCTGGTGCTCTTTCATCGAAGTCTGCAAAACCTCGGGCGGCAGGCCAAGGAAATCGTCACCAATGTTGCCCATCAGAACCACGGGCCATTCGACCAGACCGGCCACCTCGGCCAGCAGTCCGCGATCCTCAACAACCTCCAACCCGGCGGCAAACGCCTGATTGGTGGCGTCTTGCCAAATCGCCTCGGCCCGTTCGCCTGCGTCCAGAACCACATGATCGCGCTTCAGGCGTGTCTGGTAACCTTCAAAGGACGACACGGCAAAGCGGCCTGATCCCATAAACCGGTGGCCTTCGGTTGTGTTGGACGCTTTGATCCCGTCAATGTCCATATCAACAGTGCGCACCTCGCCCGCCTCATCCGTCAGGATGCACAGGATCGAATGCAAAGGGCGCACCCAGCGCAAGGACCCATCACCCCAGCGCATGGATTTTGGCCATGGGAAGTTGCGAATGGTGTTTTCCAGAACCTCGGCAATGATCACATCCGCCGCACGGCCCGGTTTGGTGATCTTGGCGAAAAAGACCTGGCCTTTTTTCTCATCCCTGACCTCAAGTTGATCACGAGTGACTCCCGCGCCACGCAGGAACCCTTCAATGGCTTTTTCAGGCGCATCGACGCGAGGGCCTTTGCGTTCTTCGGTGACTGCGGCGCTTTCGGCAAGCAAGCCCTGAACTGTCAGGGTCAACCGACGGGGTGTCGAAAACGCGGCGGCCCCGGCATAGGTCAATCCGGCCTCAACCAAACCATCGGTGACACGCGCCCGCAGATCGTCAGCCGCGCGTGTTTGCATACGCGCCGGGATTTCCTCGGAAAAAAGTTCGATCAGAAGATCAGGCATGGTTCAGTACCCTTCGGGTGGTTGGGGGCAGTCATCCGGCGCGCGATTGCCGTCAAATACGATTTCACCGCAATGGTTGATCTGATGCCAGACAAACCCGCGCCCGTCCTCGTGAACGGCAACAATTCGGTCGATCCCGTATTGGATGTTTTCGGTGCCAAGAAAGGCCAGTGCTTTGCCATCTTCCAGCGCGGCGCCCAGTTCTTCGGCGTTAAAGCAATCAAACCACGCGGGCGCGGTCAGCGGGACAGCATCATCATAGGCAACATAGGTGTCAGTCAGCGTTGCATGGCTAAGCGTGGTGGTGAAACAGGCGCGATAGCGGATCGGGCTGCTGTCGCTGTCGATGCCTTCGAAGTCATCATAGAGAATCGGTTCAACGCCGCCATGAATCAGGGATGTCATTTCGACATCCGTGCCCGGGATCGATGGCACCTCGTCATAGAAATGATAGACCTGCAGGTAATACATCGCCCCGCCGCCAACAATCGCGGCAGTCAGAATAAGGATGGTCAGGAACTTGCCCATCAGGCTGCTGCGCCTCCCGCGTCGGTTTGTACAAAGGCATCGGCGCATTGTTTGGCCAAGTTTCGTACACGCCCGATATAGGCCTGACGTTCGGTAACTGAAATGACGCCACGCGCGTCTAGCAAGTTAAAGATATGGCTCGCCTTAATGCATTGGTCATAGGCGGGATGCGCCATGATAATCCGCTTGCCGGTTTTTGGGTCTTCGGCAGGTTGCGCCAGGATCGCCTCACATTCGGCCTCGGCTTCTTCGAAATGTTTCAGCAGGACATCGGTATTGGCCACATCAAAATTCCAGCGGCTGTATTCCTGTTCTGTCTGGCGAAAAACATCACCATAAGACATTGCGATTGTCGCGTCAGGATCATTAAACGGCATGTCCATCACGTGGTCAACGCCAAGCACATACATCGCAAGACGTTCCAACCCATAGGTCAATTCGCCCGACACTGGGTGACAATCATGACCGCCAACCTGTTGAAAATACGTGAATTGACTGACTTCCATACCGTCACACCAGACCTCCCATCCAAGGCCCCAGGCCCCCAATGTCGGGCTTTCCCAATCGTCTTCGACAAAGCGGATATCGTGCAACGCCATGTCGATCCCGATCGCCTCGAGCGAACCAAGGTAAAGCGCCTGAAGATCGGGTGGGCTGGGTTTGATCAGCGCCTGAAATTGATAGTAGTGCTGCAACCGGTTTGGGTTCTCACCATAACGCCCATCCGTGGGGCGGCGCGACGGTTGAACATAGGCCGCGGCCCAATGTTTCGACCCCAACGAACGAAGCGTGGTTGCGGGATGAAATGTCCCTGCGCCAACCTCCATATCATAGGGTTGCATTACGGCGCACCCTTTGGCGGCCCAGTACGATTGGAGGCGCAAAATGATCTCTTGAAAGCTGCGCGGTTTATCAGTTTTTTCGACCATGATCGCCCTCCGGGACGGCGCCTGTGAATTTGCCGCCTCTACCTACGGCGCGCGCGCAGAAGGGTCAATTGGCGCTTGGTGCATATTTTAGATGCATCGGGGCGTAGATTTGTTAAAACTCTCTAAAAGCAAATTAATATGTGACTAATGCAAGGGTATGGCATTCAATGATACGAATTTTTCTGGCTTCGGCTATCGCGGTTTTTTTGAGCATCCAATCGGGCCACGCACAAACATCGGATAACGAACAGAACGTCGTTTGGGTACAGATCGAAGCCCAAGCCAGCCTGAACGCCGTAAACGAAGCATTGCGCCGCCGAAGCGCCGAATTGCAAGACGTGAACGGATTTTATCAAGGCGGGGGGTGGTACGGCGTTGCCCTAGGTCCATATTCACCTGCGGACGCGGAACAGGTTTTGCGTGTGTTGCGCGCAGAAAATCGCATTCCTCGTGATAGTTACATCGCCTCAAGTTCGGATTATGAACGGCAAATCTGGCCTGTCGGCCAAGACCTGTTGAATTCAGCACAAGCAGAAACCCCAACTGTAACGAGCGATACACAGACCGCCGAAGTGACCCCAGAACCGACTGCTGAGCCAGAACCAACACCGGTGCCGGAGTTTGTTGATGAAACAGTACGTGAAGCGCGCATAAGCGAGCGGACGTTGTCCCGTGATCAACGCGCCGACCTTCAGGTCGCTCTGAAGTGGGCGGGTCACTATCCCGGCAAGATCGACGCCGCCTTTGGCGGTGGCACACGACGTTCGATGGCGGCGTGGCAATCTGAAAACGGGTTTGACGACACCGGTGTTTTGACCACGTTCCAACGTGAAGAACTGTTGAAGCAATACAATTCCGTCTTGGACGGGCTTGGTGTTGCCGTAGTTGTTGATGCACAGGCCGGTATCGAAATGAAAATTCCTGCTGGCGTCGTTGCATTTGAGAAATACGAAACACCCTTCGCGCATTACGGTGAAACCGGCGACATCCCGGCACGGATTTTGTTGATCAGTCAGGAGGGCAATCAGGATACGCTGTTTGGTCTCTACGAAATCATGCAGACCCTTCGCATCGTACCCGGCACAGGGCCACGTGAGCGCAAAAAAAATTCGTTCATTTTGGTAGGCGAAGGCGCGACAATGATATCGCACACCGAAGTCACGCTGAAAAACGGCCAGATCAAAGGGTTCACATTGGTTTGGCCCGCTGGTGACGAAGAACGTCGCACACGTCTGTTGAGCGAAATGCAAAGCAGTTTCGCCCGTACTGACGGTGTTCTTGATCTGGCAGCGGGATTTAACGAGGAACAAAGCATCGATCTGATTTCGGGTCTGGAAATTCGCAAACCCACTATGTCGCGATCCGGGTTTTACGTGGATCAGGACGGCACCGTCGTGACCACATCCGAAGTTCTAGGGTCATGTGGGCAGATCACAATTGACGAAGAATACGACGCCGAGGTTGCCCTGCTGGACGAAGCGCTTGGCATTGCGGTTTTGCGCCCCAAACAATCACTGGCACCGATGAACGTTGCGGAATTCCAACAAAATGCGCCGCGCTTGAAATCTGATGTTGCTGTCGCCGGGTTTTCCTATGGTGGCATTCTGGGCGCGCCGTCGCTGACATATGGCGAAGTTGCGGACCTCAGGGGGTTGGACGGCGAAGAATCTCTACAACGTTTGACGTTGGTGGCATTAGCCGGTGACGCAGGTGGGCCGGTTTTTGACACGAGCGGCGCTGTTTTAGGCATGTTGTTGGCCGAAAAGAAGTCAGGCCGCCAATTGCCCGAAGGTGTAAGTTTTGCCGCGAACGCAGCGGCTGTGCAGGGCATTCTACAACAGGCCGGTATAAACGCTAATGCGACATCCCTGCTGGATCAAATCCCACCAGCCGAGCTGACAGGCCGTGCGGCTGGTATGACTGTACTGGTCAGTTGCTGGGAATAAGCGTCAAACCTCGCAGCATTTGCAAATCTTTCCGCCACGGGATGACCTTGGCGGAATAACCCGGTAAGAGCACGCAAACCAATTTGCATCGGACACGCCTGCGCTATGACCAAACCCAAGGCCCCTAAACGCGAATCGTTGTACACCCCCGCCGACAAGGCCAACCTCGGTTGGTTGTGGAACAAATATCTAAAGCAAAAGTCGCCCTGGCTTTTTCTGGTTCTCGTAATGATCCTTGTTCAGGGCGTCGTGTATCAACAGTTCCTTGCCATGACCGAAAACGGCCTGCGGGTTATTTTCGACAGCGGCACTGTGGCAGACTTGGTATGGGTCTGCGGGGTCGTGTTTTTCCTGTTCGGTATCAGGGCTTTGATGTCCTACCTCGTGCCACGCATCACGATCTGGGTTAGCAACGATGCGATTTTCCAGATGCGTCGCGATTTGATTGACCATCTGATGGCGCTTGATCTCGCATACTTTGAGCGCACTAAATCCGGTGAAATCATTCATCAGGTCGTCTCGCAAACCCAAATGTTGGGAATGTTCGTTGCCCAGGCCACGGCCAATGCCGTCCGCGATGCCGTAACAGTGGTGATTGTGTCCGGTTATCTGATTTACAAAAACCCGATCCTGTTTGGGACTGCGGTTGTTGTTTTGCCATTCATCATCTGGGTCATGAACTTTGTTTCCGACCGGGTGAAAGTCACCCAAGGCGAGGCCGAAACAGCCTTGGGTGATTACATGAATGGCATCGAAGAAACCATGAACGGAATGCGGACCGTCAAGATTTCCAGTCAGGAAACTGTCGAAGCAGAACGCCTGATGAAGGGTACGGGATCTATCCGCAGTCTGATGAATAGGGTGCAATTGACGCAAGCCTTGGTTTTACCTTCAATCGATCTGTCGTCAGCCTTTGTCTATGTCCTTGTCATTGGCGGCGGCGGTTACATGGTGTTAAGCCCGTCTCATGACGTGGATGGTGCAGGCATCATCATCTTCCTTTTAGGCATGGTTATGGTGTTTGATCCGGCTCGCCTGTTGGCGCTGTTCTTTGGCCAGCTGCAGGCGAATTTAGTATTGTTGGGACGTATTCGTGGCCTTTACGGTGAAAAACCTACAATTCAGGATGCGCCGAACGCCGTATCCGAATTTGACACCAGCGCAGATATCAAGCTGAACAGTGTCGATTTTTCCTATTCTTCGGAACACCCGCTGTTCAACAATCTGGACATGACGTTTCGTGGCGGACAGGTGTCCGCAATTGTCGGATCGACCGGATCGGGTAAAACGACCATCCTGTCGCTATTGTCGCGGCTTTACGATGCGCAGGGCGGAAAAATTACCATCGGGGACCAACCGATCGACAAACTGAAGGTAAGCAGCTTGCGCAGCGCCTATTCGGTTGTCGCGCAGGACATCGTGATTTTTAACAATTCGATCTGGGAAAACATCCGATACGTTAATCCGGACGCCACCGACGCGCAGGTCTGGCAAGCGGCAGAAGATGCAGAAATCGCAGAGTTGGTTCGCACCCGTGGGGATGCCCCTGTTGGCCCCAAGGGCGCACAGCTTTCGGGTGGTCAAAAACAACGGATCGCCATTGCGCGGGCATTTTTGCGGGATGCCCCGATCTTATTGTTGGACGAAGCAACATCAGCATTGGATCAAGCCACAGAAGAGCGCATCAAAACCGCCCTCGCGCGCCTGACCAAAGGCAAAACGACCATTGTCGTGGCGCACCGCCTGTCATCCATTTCAGATGCCGATCGCATCTTTGTATTGGAATCCGGCACGCTTGTGGAACAGGGCAAGCACGACGAATTACTTGCCAACAACGAATTGTATGCACAGCTGTATAAAGCGCAAAAACAAGGATACGACGGGCGCTAAGGTGGACCTGATCCTGACGACGCTTTGAATGGGCATATTACTGTTCAGGCAACCCCGCCTTGCGCAAGTCATCAAAAAACTGATCTGCGGCTTTTGGATCCTGAAATTTCCCCTCAAGGCTATGTCGCTGCGATGCAATCGAATAGTCAGGGGCATTTTTCAACAGTTCGTCAATCGCCGCACGGGCTTCATCTAAGCGACCCAGCCGAACCAGCAACGCCGCCTGTGTACGGCGGGCCAGATTGGGCATGTTCGACATTTTCTGTATCGCCTCCAGCCCGGTCTCGTATTCCCCCGCAAAATAATGCGCCCAGGCCAAAGTCCACAGGTACCAATCCGGATGATGGGGGTTCAGACGGATCGCCGCCTGAATACGAGCAGCCCCTTCTTGTGTCCGACCCAGATACACCATCGCCTCGGTGGAATCGGCCTGAACCCCGGCAGAATTGGGATTGAGGGCGATAGACCGGTCGTATTCGACGACCGCCTGTTCAAGATCACCGCTTTGCATGGTTGCGTTTGCCAATACCCAATGCGCCAGAGAACTGTCCGGATCATGCGCAACCGCCTTTCGCGCCGCTTTGAAGGCCTGATCCAATGCGTCCTCTTGCGGACGACCATCACACCATGCCCAACGAAAACAATTGATGTGAACCCAGGCAAGGCTGAAATATGCCTCTGAATACCGTGGGTCGATGGCCAAAGCCTGTTCTGAAAGCTGTTTTGCCATCTCGTTGCCGGCAGGGGTAAATTTCAGGCGCTCGGCACGTCCACGATTGACAAGTTCAAAAGCTTCCAGACTGTTGGTCGGTTGACGCAGCAGGCGATCATATTCCGCCTGATTAATATTTTCCTCGAGTGTCGCGGCAATCGTGCGGGTGATATCTTTCTGTAAGTCAAAGATATCAACCAAAGCACGATCATAGGTTTCCACCCAGATGGTGTTACCTGCCGTCGCGTCGATCAAGCGTGCGGTGACCCGCAATTGATCCCCTACCTTCTGCTGACTGCCTTCGAGTATGTAACGAACACCAAGGTCCCGTGCGACGTCGCGCACGTCCGCCGTGCCGTTGCGGTAAAAGAAGCTCGAATTCTTGGCGATGACAAAGAAGTCAGGAAAATGCGACAACCGCACGATAATCTCTTCGCTGATTGCGTCGCTCAGGTATCCCTTGTCCGAGCCCTGACTTTGATCGTCGAAGGCAAGTACAGCAATGGAAGGTTTCTCTGGCAATGAGAGCTTCAGGAATTTCGGGTCAATTGGCTCGAAATCGGTGGATGTGTTCATCCAGGTGAAAATACTGGCTCCAATTGCTGCGACCAAAACAAACAAGACCAATGGCAGAGCAGACCCGAATCTCCTGCTTGCCATATGCGTTGCCGCTCCGGGCTGAATTGTGCCGTTCGACGACACATGCGGAACAACAATCGCGTGGAGCTTGTATCCTTTCTTGGGCGACGTCTGAACAACCTTGTGGTCTGTATCGTTTAACGCACGTCGGATATCCGAGATGCATTGCACCAAACTGTCATCTGTCACGAACGTGTCGGGCCAAAGATTTTCGATCAGTTCTGCCTTAGAAACAAGTTCGCCGTGACGTTGTGCGAGATAGGCCAAAAGGTCTGTGCTTTGGCTTCGCAAATGAATGGAACAGCCACTTTCATCTTTCAATTCATTGCCTTGCAGAGAAAACAAGAAGTCGCCCAGCCGCAAGCTTACGGCAGATTTCGTATCTTTTTCGTGGTTTTCTCCGGACATTTCAGCGGTCTCCGTGCGCCTCTAGCCTAACGAGTACGCTGACCTTCTAGCAACTGAATTCGACCTCCCTCAGCGCATCTCGCGAACCGAACTACGGCTCAGAAAAGGAGAGTTTCGAATGATAAAAGGTATCCTGTTTGCACTTGCAATCACTCTGACGGGCACTGCTTCCGCTGCTGAAAATGAAAACACACACTCAGTTTCACCCACTTTGATATCCGAGTTGAACACATGGCTCGATACCCGCACCGAGTTTGCCAAAAGAGCTGACCAGCCCAAAATCGAATTTGTTGGAAAAGAACAAGCTGAAACCCTTCGCGGAGTGGCGGATCGATCAGGTGGTCGAACGCGCGGGCTCTACGATGCGGCGACCGAGACTATTTATCTGACGGAACCTTGGTCACCAGAGAACATGCGCGATATCAGCGTCCTGTTGCATGAGATCACGCACCACCGGCAAGCTGGTCAACATTGGTACTGCGAGCAAGCCCAAGAATGGCGCGCCTATCAGATACAGGCCCAATGGTTGGAGGAACACGGAATCGAGGTTGATTTTTATTGGCCGGCAATTTTGCTTCAATCGAGTTGCGCAAAACGCGACATCCATCCTGGGTAGGTAATTAGGCAATGGTCGATCTTCACACCACTCTGTTCAGTGCACATTGTCAATCGAACCTTGCGCAATTGCTGCGGCGCCATCGGTCGGATCCATGTCGGCAATTTTCATTGAAGGTATATCAACGCCAAAGTGGCTCATCTGCTTCAGAAAACCATAGTGTGCGGCTGTCCCCAGCGGAACCGCGGCATCAAGTATCTGAAGATCTTGACTCGCGCTTGTTGCAACAACAAACAAGGGCAGGCCCTTGGCTAAGTGACATGTGAACGTCGCCTGACGCCATCGCCGCCGACATTTTGACACCGGATTCAAATGTCACTCAATTGATGTCCACACCCGAAACGTCTTCGTACATGCTCATTTGTTTGACGTATTCGAACGGCATCGGTCACTCGAGGAAATAGCCCACTGTAATTTATTCGGCCATCGCAACGCTCGCACTGACCGGAACAGCGGCTCCTGCCGCGGCGGACATAAATTTGTTTTTAAGTTTCATGCGATTGTTCTCCCGTTGGTTTTTCTGCTTTTGGCAAGTTGTCAAAGGCATCATCGTTGACCGTGATTCCCCGCAAGACATAACCAGAGCAAACTCCAGCAGCGCCTTCCCTACACAACGGGCCGGGAAAGCCCGTCTTTGATCAATGGTTTTATGAGGAATTTCCAAAGTGTTTTGGATAGTCCGAATTTCGGCTTCGGTATTTCTGATAGGTAAATCACCGAAAACATATTAAAATGCAATCGCTTAGCCAAAACCGCACGAATTTCTCCAATTTTCTGGATGTATGCATTGACGCAAACTGGCCCTATCTCAAACTGCTCAACAGAGGATGGTATGTGCTAAAGGCGAAAATTGCCCCAAGGCCTGTATCCGATTTGGATGATGGGCTTTATTTCATGGAGGACTGAATATGGACGGTAAGTTTTTGGACAATGACATCGAAAAAATTGTGGAAGCTGACCGCGCCCACGTTTGGCACCACCTGAGCCAGCACGCTGCATGGACGGGCGAAGATCCCAAGGCGGATCCCCGGATCATCGTTGAAGGCAAAGGCATGCGTGTCTGGGACCAAAATGGCAAAGAACACCTTGATGCTGTGTCTGGTGGCGTCTGGACGGTCAATGTGGGCTATGGTCGTGAGAGCATTGCGAATGCTGTGCGTGATCAATTGATCAAACTGAACTATTTCGCAGGCTCCGCCGGTTCGATTCCGGGTGCGTTGTTTTCCGAGCGTCTGATCTCGAAAATGCCGGGTCTGACGCGCGTTTACTATACAAACTCGGGATCCGAGGCGAACGAAAAAGCCTTTAAAATGGTTCGTCAGATTGCGCACAAACGCTATGGCGGCAAAAAACACAAAGTGCTTTTTCGTGACCGCGATTATCACGGAACAACCATTGCGACACTCAGCGCGGGTGGCCAGGACGAGCGCGGCGCGCAATATGGTCCTTACACACCCGGTTTTGTTCGTGTGCCGCATTGTCTTGAATACCGCGCACAATGGGATTTGTCCGGTGAAGAATATGGCGTCGCTGCGGCCAACGCGATCGAAGAAGTCATTCTGGCCGAAGGTCCCGAAACAGTTGGTGCACTCTGCCTGGAACCGGTTACCGCAGGTGGCGGTGTTATCACACCGCCAGAAGGGTACTGGCCACGCGTTCAGGAAATTTGCCGCAAGTACGATATTCTGTTGCACATCGACGAAGTCGTCTGTGGCGTAGGCCGGACCGGGACATGGTTTGGTTATCAGCATTACGGGATTGAGCCTGATTTTGTAACGATGGCCAAAGGTGTAGCATCAGGTTACGCCGCGATCGCATGCTGTGTAACGTCCGAGCGTGTTTTCGAGCTGTTCCGTGACGACGCAACCGACCCGATGAACTATTTCCGCGATATTTCCACTTTTGGCGGTTGCACGGCCGGTCCTGCCGCCGCGCTTGCGAACATGGACATCATCGAGGAAGAGAATCTACTCGAAAATACGGTCGACATGGGCGAATATATGCTTGATCAGCTGAACGCACTGAAAGACAAACATGCCTGCATCGGCGATGTACGCGGCAAGGGTTTGTTCCTAGGTGTCGAACTGGTCGCGGATCGCACCAGCAAAGATCCGGTTGACGAAAAACTGGCACAAGCTGTTGTCGGCGATTGTAATGCACAGGGCGTGATCATTGGTGTCACTAACCGCTCGATCCCCGGCTTCAACAACACGCTGTGCTATTCACCAGCGTTGATCGCGACCAAAGACGACATCGATCAAATCGTCGATGCGACAGACAAAGCTTTGACCAAAGTCTTCGGTTAAGTTGTATTGAATCGTCCCGCAGGAAACTGCGGGACGTCGTTATTTGACGGATGAGAAAACCTAATCCGTAACGTCAAAAATGCACCCGGATGTCGGCGGAGAGCCCATATTTCAAAATGCTGCGCTCTGTCGCAATGCATGTGTTAGCTGCCTGTACCGAAGGCATGAACGTCAAGTCAGTTGTATGGGTGTGATCGGAAGACATAGCTTAGAACAGCACAACTGCCTGAACCATCGTCGCGCCCCAGCCAACCAGGAACATGACGACACGGATCGCGGGAATAGCGAAGGCGTAAGCGACAAAGTGAGCCAGCCGGGCGAAAAAATAGACGGCTGCTGCTGCTGCTGTGGTCGTGCTTGCATTGCCTGTGATGACGACCAAGATAACCAAAGGGGCAAATACCGCGATGTTTTCGACGGCGTTCCCGTGTGCCCGACGTGCCCGTTGCGCCCAAGCAGCGTTGTGCGGCGTATCGCGGGCCGGGTCCCAAACTGCTGTGACGAATCCTTCTTGCAAGATGAGTTGCACAATGTGTGGTGCCCACATCAACGCCACAGCTATTGTCGAAAGCGCGAGCCAAAATAGCTCCGGTTGCGCGAGTGAGTGGTTTTCCATGATTTGAAACCTTAGTTCTGCATTATTGTTCTGTTCGATTTCTCGAGATGCTTTCCAGCGCGACGAGTCGTGGATCTTGCGGATGTTTCGGAGGAAGGCTTTGGATACACGCCTCACCTTCTGACGTTGAACTTCCATTCATCTCATTGTGATTTATTCTGGGAAGGTCTCTTTCATGGCGTCGCGTTCAGAGAAATTTTCAAACCAGCCCACGAGGCTACGGCCTTTGTTTCGCCAATCGATGTCGGGTGTTCGAAAATCGGCATAACCAAGCGCTGCACCAAGTGAGAGCTGGGCAATGTTGATCGGGCCTTCAAAGTCTTTAGAAGATTGACTGACAGCCTCAACGCAGTCCAGAAAAGCACCTTCCCACCGCTCTTTCCACATTGTTGACTGTTCGCTTTCAGGACGGCGGCGCTCCATGACTATGTGGAAGAGCGCATCAAGCATGCCGCCGCAGGTCGCAGCGTGTGTCAGCAACTTCCATCTTTCCTGACCACTCGAAAAAAGTGATGGTCCTTCACCGACTGTGTCCAGATATTCGCAAATGACCGGACTGTCGTGAATCGCGATGCCATCACTTGTGACAAGCGTTGGAACCTTGTGAAGCGGGTTTGCCGTCAGCAGATCGGGATTGCGCTCGAAAGGGTTTGTAAGCACAGGTTCGACCTGTTCGGACAGATCTTTTTCAATCACTGTCATTCGGACTTTCCGCGCAAACGGGGAAGTATTTGCAAAATAGAGTTTCAAAGGCTTACCTCGATTTGGAACCGTGAGTTTTCGATGAGAATTACGTCTAATTGCGCTCAGATTGGCACAACCAATATGATAAGAAAAATGATTGTAATAGGAATTTAAAATCACTAAATGAGATGTATGAATCTTACTCAGTTACAAACATTCCTCGCGATAGTCGAGACCGGCAGCTTCTCGTCCGCCGGCGACAAACTCCACTCGGTTCAATCGAACATCACTGGACGCATTAGACGGCTGGAAGAAGAACTTGGTGGGCCAGTCTTTGAGCGAGGCCGTGGCGGCGCTCGTATGACAGTGCTTGGTGAACGGCTGGAGCCATACGCGAAGGACATCCTTGCCCGTGTCGCAACAGCAGAAACAGACCTGAAGGATGCAGCTGGAGGCGCAGCACCCCTAAGGTTGGGGGCACTCGAAACCACAGCCGGAAGTAGGCTACCAGCACTTCTGAAACGTCTAAGTCTCAAACTACCAGAAGCGATAGTAACGCTCGATACCGGCCCATCTGGATTGCTTACCAGGAAAATTTGGGACCGTCAGCTAGACGCTGCATTCGTCGTTGGCAAAGTCGACGAAAGTCGCTTCGAGCACTGCGCCGCATTCGAAGAATCGCTCGTGGTTGCAAAATCAGCAGACCTTGAAAGCGCTGATACACTTTTGGCCTTCGCTGACGGTTGTAGTTATCGAGCCGCCGCATTGAACTGGCTGAGGGAGACAGGGCGGGGCGATACGTCGATAAGAGAAATGGGTTCACTTAATGCCATTCTTGGATGTGTCGGAGCAGGTCTCGGATTTGCCGTCGCTCCGCGGAGCGCAGTAGACACTTACAACGCTTTGGAGACGCTTGCACTGAAGTCTCTCGATGGGGAGTTGGCGACGTCTCATACCTCTTTGATTTGGCGAGTCGACGTTCGGCCGTCGCGCGCAGTCAACGCGCTTGTCGACATATTGGGGAGTGAGAAACACCCATGATTTCTGACTCATAGATGGTTGGCACCTTACGTCGATGCATTTGTTCCTGAGGGCTGTCGTTGCTTTGTATCTGGCGTGAAATCAAAACGCGGCTTTATTCTATGCCACTTTGGCCACGATCGTCGGGTTCGCCGTCATCTTCATCGGATAAGGCCAACTTTACCCATTCCCTGCGCGATGTAATTTACCCAAAGCTGTCCTCGGCGCAAAGCCAGCGCACGAGCGCTTTGTCCCGCGTAAGGTTCATCGAATCCAATTCTCAATATCACAATTGGAAATCACCGTGACGTGTAAGAGATGTGCAATCTTCAACGCAGTGCTTCATAGTGAAACACATCAATCATGCCACAAGTATGAAAAGCCGCGGGAACACCCACGCGGCTCCATAATTTTGGCTCACCTGTTGTTTCAGTAAGGCTGTGGGCTGGCTTTGTCAGGGTTCCAGGCGGCAAGAACTTTGCTGTTGTCATCGTCGTCGTATTCATACAGCTCTTTTTCGGTCACGCCGGGAAGACGCGCGAATTGTTCCGCTAGTTGTTTAGGATACCAAGTTTGTGCAATCTGACCGGGAAACACCTGAGACAAAATCGTTGATGTGCTTTTCGAACACTGCGCTGCGGGCACCGCACCGTAGGCTTTGACCAATGCGATCGCGCGTTCGGCCGTAGCAGGTGACACATTCAGGGTCTGAATCTTGACGTGGTACGTTTTACGCGCGTGATACCGGGTGTAAACGTCCAACACAGGCGGCGTTATTCCATATAAAACATCATGCCGTTCAGGGATCGTTTCGTGTTTGAACGACCCCGCCGGATCAAACATGACCCTTTGTGACCCGTTAATCATCAAAGAGGTATGCGCGCCAGCGCCGGTTCTGTTGCTTAGCATCGTGAGGAGCACCAGTTGGGTCGGGCCGTTGTGGCTGTAGGACGCGCGAGACACTTCTTCGTCTGACGCCCAAATGTTGTCGACTGCCCCACAGCCCGTCAGCGCAAAAATTGCACAAAGTGCAAATACCAAGAATCTCATAGTTTTCCCCTCAATGTCCTTGCGCACAAAGATTTAGCCGTTGATCAACGCCGCAAAGATCAGAACGCCGATAGAAAACATAGCAACGCGCGTTGTCGCTTTGACGAAGCCGTCGAATGTTTTTTCCTGAACGTCGGTGTTCATTTCACCGTGTGTGTGATTTGCCATCGTTAGTTTCCCTTAAAAAA
>Ga0209344_10002089_pt1 | contig 23309 bp, 26 predicted proteins | sample Cruoilmetagenom6_FD_187293 | JGI IMG/M metagenome (GOLD analysis project Ga0209344, IMG submission 187293) | Oil polluted marine microbial communities from Coal Oil Point, Santa Barbara, California, USA - Santa Barbara Oil Seep Sample 6 (SPAdes)... | ecosystem: Environmental > Aquatic > Marine... | reverse complement strand
AACCACAAACCAAAAGATTAAATATTAAATGAAGCGAGTCATTGTAGATTACCGAAAGTTAACCCCAGAAATACTTTCTTTATTGGTTGAAAAATATCCTGACGGGTATGATGACGACCACGTTATCACTTTTAAAAACGCCAAAAATGAAACTGTGGAAGCAGTTGAGGTAAGGACCGACGATACTATATATTTAGTAAAAGTTAGTTCGAGACTTGAAACAAGTATGGCAAATTTTGATGAAGATGACTATGATGATGCTGATTTCAACGAACCAATCAGTGAAATTCCGGACAAAAAGAAAATGGAGGAAGAGGAATAAACCTCTCCCATAAAAAAAGAGGCAATAATGCCTCTTTTTTATTATATAAACTTTCGCTTCCTATTAAGCATGCTGAAGTTCATGCTTACCTTCTTTAATCTCCTCAATTAATTTTGAATTGAAAGCTGGCAGATCATTTGGATTTCTACTTGTCACAAAGCCTTCATCTACCACAACTTCTTCATCTACCCAGTTTGCACCAGCGTTAATTAAATCGTCTTTAATAGATTTGAATGAGGTCATTTTTCTTCCCTTAACAACATTGGCGGAAATCAAAATCTGTGGCCCATGGCAAATTGCCGCTACTGGCTTCTTTTGTTCAAAGAAATGATTTACAAATCTTAAAGCATCTTCATTTCTTCTCAATTTATCTGGGTTTATAACACCACCAGGAAGCACTAATGCATTGTAATCACTTGCCGACGCATTATTTATAGTTTTGTCAACAGTATACTCGTTGCTCCAATTCCCATCTGCCCAAGCTTTAATTTTACCTTTCTTTTCGCTTACTATTTCAACAGTAAAACCTTCTTTTTCCATAGCTTCTTTGGGAGATTTCAATTCAGATTCCTCGAATCCGTCTGTGGCTAAAATTGCTATTCTCTTATTCATAATCTTTTTCATTTTTAGTTAAACAAATAATTTTAAGTGAATATACTACCCAAGGCTCGGCATATCAATTATCTGATATTAATCTTTTCCTAATCTTTGTTAAGAAATTATAATGAAATCAATTATTCTCTAAAACCTGGGCTTTTTTTTTATCGGCTTCCACTTTTCGTTTATACTCGCGTAATTCTTCCATTTCACGTTCATAGGAAAGTGTTGCATTTTCTGAAGGCTCTATTTTTATATTCCGGTGAAGTGCCCAATTAACAGTGAATTCTGCTCCAAAAAACAGAATAAGGCAAGTGTAATAAACCCATAATAATATTAAAACCACACTTCCTGCCGCTCCGTAAACTGAAGCTGGGTCCGATTTTGCAAAATAAAACCCAATTAAATATTTACCTGCCAAAAAAAGTAGCGATGTCATAAAAGCTCCTATAAAGTTAGTCTTCCACTTTATCTTGACATCTGGAAGGAGTGTGAAAATAGCTGCAAAGAGAGTGGTGATGATAATTTGGGAAATTATAAAATTGATTATTAAAATCAAGGTTGAAGAAAATTCGGTGTAATAGCTTCCTATAAAATCGCTCAATGCATTAATTGCAGTACTTATCACAAGAGAAATAAGCAATAGTAAGCCAATTATCAAAACCATTCCAAAGGAGACAGCTCGTCGTTTTAAAGTGTCGAGGATTGTATTCTCTTTTGAACGTACGCTCCAAATATCGTTCAATGCTTTCTGAAGCTGAAAGAACACTCCCGTAGCCCCAAAAATTAACACTCCAACTCCAAAAATTATAAACAATACAGAACTCTCTGAAAGCGCTGAATTAATAATCATTGCTTGAATTAATTCTGCACTTCCTTGACCAATCAATCCGCTGATCTCTCCAGTGATTCTTCCTTCCACAGCTTCTCTTCCAAAAAAGATACCCGCAAAATGAACCGAGATAATCAGTAAGGACGGTAACGAAAAAAGTGCGTAATAAGCAATGACAGCACTCTTTGCCCAGGGATCATTTTTATCCCAGCTTAAATATGTTTCTTTTAAAAGTCTAAAGAATTTCATTATAAATAGCGCTCCGTTATTATTTTGCAATGATGAATTTCATGACCACAAATCACAAATCCAGCGGCCCTGACAGACATAAAGCTTCCATTGGCCTGGCCAACCCGCTTTAGTTGAATTTCATCAAAATTTTTAAATAGATTCAGCGTAGCCATTCGTACCGCAACATAATTTTGAAGTAAAGCTTCAACTGTTTTACCGCATGCGAGTGCATTTTCAGCAAATATATTTTCATCAAAACCTTTGAGTTCCACATTATTGCTACGGGCAAAATACAAAGCCCTATAAGTGAAAACCCTTTCAGTATCGGCAATATGCTGCAATATATCCTTTGGCGTCCATTTACCAACAGCGTATTGATGGTTCCATTTATTATTGGGCAAGTTTTTAAAAAAAGCAGTGGTAGTATTCAATCCCTTTTCAAGTGCATCAACCAAATTGATGTTTTCTACCAGTTCTATGTAATGCTTGTAATACGGATTGTACTCTGAAGGTAAAATATTTGATGGATGCATATTTTTTTTATGAAAGATAAAAAAAACCTTTGCTGGTAGGCAAAGGCTTTAATATAAAATTGTGTGAAATATTATATTTCTTTAAATATTGAATGAAGCAATCGTTTTTTATCATTAATGCTCTCTTCCATAGAAATCATTGTTTCCGTGCGACTAACACCCTCAATATCATCTATTTCATAAATAATATCTTTGGCATGTGCAGTGTCTCGTGCTCTAATTTTACAGAAAATATTGAATTTCCCTGTAGTTACATGTGCTACAGTTACAAACGGGATATGGCTAATTCGCTCCAAGACAAACTGTGTTTGTGAAGTTTTAAAAATAAATACCCCAACATAAGCTATAAAGGAATATCCAAGTTTTTTATAATCTACCTGAAGTGAAGAACCAGTAATAATACCGGCATCTTCCATCTTTTTTACGCGAACGTGCACAGTACCCGCAGAAATATCAAGTTTTTTTGCAATATCGGTAAAAGGAATTCGCGTATTATCAATTAATAAACCGAGAATCTTATGATCTGTATCGTCTAATTTAAATTTTGCCATAACTATTTTGTTCTTTTTTTTGCAAAACTATAAAGTTTTACAATATAAAAGAATTTAATTATTGAAAATAAATTACCGATTTGCCGAATTTATCAAATATTTCTGAAACATTTGCCCCAACTGTTAATATTTCTTGCGAATTTGTTAAAATTTCAACTCCATTTATATCTTTTTCTATATGTCCAAATCGATTTTTCAATTTTCCTATATAGTCAATAACTGGTAAAAATATTATTTGATCATTTTTTAAAACTTCTTCATATTGAATTGCCACAGAAACCAGCTTTTTTTCATTCTGAAGTTTTACATTTCGAAGGATGAAATCGTTGTAATTTTTAAGATTTTCGGGAATTTCAAAATATGTCTCATAGTGTATTGATTTTGTTTTATCCCCAATTATATCAAACAGTGAAAGTAATGAATAGAAAATAAATTCACGAGTTTTTTCACGTTTGTAATCCTGATTGAAATGCCCTGCTTCAAACAAAATGGTAGGTACACCGGCTTTTTGGAAAGTATCGCCAACACAATCTTCATTAAAGCTGTCATCATATCTTCCCACCTGTCCTGGAATGCATTGTTGTAGAAAATTATTCATTTTTACGATTTGCTGCATAGCAATTTTTCTGGAAGCTGTTATCGTTCGCTTTTCATCAGCAGCTGGCGATAAAAATGAAACGGTAGCTGGCCTGCCATCGCTAAAGCCGTATATGGTACGTTGGTCGTGTAAATTGAGACACAAAGTGGGCTTCAATGCGTTAAAAACATTACGTAGGCATTGGCTTTCTTTTTGCGATAAACGCTGCGCATCTCGATTTAAATCAACTTTGTTTGCGTTTTCACGAGTATATAATTTAGCGCCATCAGGGTTTAGTATCGGGAAAACATAAAAAGAATACTTATTTAAGAATTCCGAAATTTCAGCCTGAAAATATTGTTTTTGACTTATGAATTTTAAAAAATCGAAAAGAGCCTTGGTGGTTGTAGATTCATTTCCATGCATTTGAGACCAGCCTAAGATAACTTCAGAACCGTTTCCAATTTTAATCAATGGAATATCCTGATCCAACTCTGAAGATCCCGGTATAGAAATTTCATAATTTAATTTATGCATATCCAGCAACGAATAAATGTGCTGCATTGTGATATATCTACCACTTATTTTTAATTCAAAATTGTCCCTGTACCAAGTATTAATTTCCATAATAAAATTTGAAGTTCACAAAGTTAAACAATGCTTAGTTTACAGATGTAAACACGTAAATAATTCTTTATTGATGACATTCGTAAACAAAATGTACCTATAAAGCGATTAGAACTTTAACATTTACAGCCAAGTTTATTTTTTTACACATAAATGTTTATATATTAGTGATTTAATTAACTTTAAATGAAGTTTATTTCTAAGTAAAAATGAATTGTTTTTATTACTTTACGATAGATGATTTAAAATAAGTTACATTTGTAACCGTTATTTAGTTTAATATATTGTTACAATGGTAAACAGTTCGGAATTTGTAAAAAGGCTTGAAGAAATACTGGATTATTACAGTATTAGTGCCACTTCATTTGCAGAAAAAATAGATTTTAATCGTTCTACTATTTCACATTTATTATCAGGAAGAAATAAGCCGAGTTTGGAATTTGTAATGAAACTGCTCCAAAAATTTCCTGAGGTGGAAATGAATTGGCTCTTATATGGAAAAGGATCCTTCCCTTCTACTCCTGAAAACAGAAATGCCATAGCTTCTACAAAACAAAAAACAATTAAAACGGAAGGAAAACCAATAGACCTTTTTTCAAATGAAAACAGCGCGAAAGAAAATAAAACTATACAAATCAATCAAAATTCAAAAAATATTGAAAAAATTATCATTTTTTACATTGATGGTAGTTTTAATGTTTACCAAAACTGAACGGTTTTAAGTAATTTTTCGGAAATTCGCATAAAAATTTGAAATGCGTTTTTCTATCCTTTTATTAATCCTGCTTTTTTTCACCAGTTGTTATGAAAGTGAGCGTAATTGCTCAAATTTCAAGACCGGAACCTTTGAATTTGAAGCTCTATCCGGTACCGAAGTATTCAAAACAACTATTACTCGCAACGATTCCATAGAGATTGATTTCTTTGATGGTAAAAGCGACACCTCATCAATCCGTTGGATTAATGACTGTGAATATGTCTTGGAAAAACTCCACCCAAAAAACCAAGCTGAAAAAAAGGCCATACTCATCAAGATTTTAACAACTGATAAGAATACGTATACTTTTGAATTCAGCCAGGTAGGAAAAACTAATACCAGTAAAGCAACGGCTAGGAAAGTTAAACCCTAATTTTTATTGTTTTTTAAGAGTGTGTTTTGTTCTTCGATTAATTTTTCAATATTGGAAAGAAGTTGAATGTTTTTAGGCGTTTCAACAGTTTTATCGTGCGGATCTTCAGACTTCTTCTTGAAACGGTTGATGATTTTTATTACCAAAAAAATGGTAAACGCAATTATAAAAAAATCAATCAAAACTTCTATTAGTTCACCATAGCCCACTGCTACTTCCTCTACTGAATTTGTGGCCACACGGAGCACGTATTTTTTATTTGAAAGGTTAACCCCATCTGTAAGCAAAGACAAGGGCGGCATCACAATTTTTTTGACAATGGTGCTGATTACGTTATTAAAAGCGGTACCAATAACAATTCCCACGGCCATATCAATCATATTACCTTTTATGGCGAAATTTTTAAATTCTTGTAGAAATGAACTCATTATAATTTTTTAAATTAGAAGATATCAATTATAGCAAAGATTTCAGAAAGTTGTAAGCGATTAAAAAAATCTAAATACGGCCAGCAATTCGATCTTTTGCCAATTGCAAGACTGTGTGGAATTGATCATCGAGATTCATTTCAGAATTGTCTATTTCAATGGCGTCAGCTGCTTTTCGCAAAGGTGAATCTTCGCGGGTGGTGTCAATATGGTCGCGCTCTTGAATATTTTTGAGGATATCATTAAATGTAACTGTATCTCCCCTTTCCAAAAGTTCTTTATACCTTCTTTGTGCGCGCTCCTCCGCTGAAGCATTCATAAATATTTTCAGTTCTGCATTCGGGAAAACTACAGTGCCTATATCACGACCGTCCATTACAACTCCTTTTTCCAAACCCATTTGTTGCTGCTGTGCGACCAATTTTACACGCACTTCATGAATTGTAGCAATTGGGCTTACAAATTCAGAAACTTCAAGGTTACGAATTTCGTTTTCAACATCTTTTCCGTTAAGAAAAACGTGTGCTTTGTTCCAATCTGATTTTTTTTCAAATCTTAAATTGATTGAAGAAAGTGATTCTTTCAATTTCTCAATATTAAAATCACTTTTTGAAATGATACCGTTCTGCATTGCATAAAGTGTTACAGCGCGATACATAGCGCCACTATCAACGTAAACATAGCCTAAATAATCGGCTAGTTGTTTTGCAACCGTACTTTTTCCTGTAGAGGAATATCCGTCAATAGCGATGGTAATTTTTTGCATTACTGGAGGTCTAAGTTTAACCCAAAAAAGCTTGATGACGCAGCCGAACTATATTTTGAATAGGAATAACTAAGCCTTAATTTATTCAACTTAATAGCAAACCCTGCGCTTAAGCCAGCGAAGGAACGTTTTTCAACAATACGAAGCTCTTCGCCTCTTCTGAAATTGTAACCCAAGCGAATATTGAAACCACTTTCGGGGAAAAGTTCAATTCCCGCAATCATATGTCGAAATGCGTTGTCAACAAAAGTAATTTTCTCCTCTGTCGTCTCACCTTCTAGATCGGTTTCTGAACGGGAAGGGTTTGAAAATGCAATATTCCATTGTTGCATGTTTTCCATTGTGAAATGCCAACGAATTGGAATATTCTCCAAAGTTTGTGAAATTCCTAAAATTACCTCAAAAGGCAATGGCTCATATTCTTCATTATATGGCGTAAACTGCGTTCCAATATTTCTGGCAACGCCCGTTATATGAAGATCCCAGTCCTCATAAACGTACATAAGGCCTATATCCAAAGCACCTCCAAAAGAAGAATAATTCTCAAGTTTAGAGGAAATTAGCTTTAGGTTTACACCGACATGAAAATTGGTAAAAGCAATATTTCTAGCGTGACCTAGGGACAAAGCCACTTCACCCCCGCTAAAACTACTTGTTGGGTTTCCAGTTTCATCATAACCATCAAATTTTCCGTAATTAACATAGGTTACACCTGCGTGCAAAACCTGCGTTCTTCTGTCCCAAAGATAGGCGTATGCAGCGGTTCCGTAGTTTACGTCGCCAATATAATTTGTGTAGTTTAGCGACAGTTGGTTGTCCATCGCCGGATTGATGCTTGCTGGATTGAATAAGCCTTGTGTAGGGTCGTAGTCGTAATTTGTAACCACTTTTCCACCTAATGCAGCCATACGTGGACTGTTCACCAAATTAAGGAATTGATACGTTGCCCTTCCCCCTATCTGTGCCACCAAAAGCTGAGATATAAAAAGCGAAACAACTAAAAAAACCTTTTGGGCCATAGACGCGAGTTACCGTAACTAAAAACTAAACGAATGCAAGTATAATTTATTTTTACAAAGGAAAGAAATCATAGATGATTAATGTACAGTTGCGGAAAACAATTATACATTAATCATCATTATTGAATATAGTTTAAAGCTTTTTAGGGTTTTTCACCTTTTCCTTGGTCAAAGCAAGATTCAATACATCGCTCATATCCTTAACGTAATGGAAGGTCAAACCTTTTAAGTATTCGGGTTTTATTTCATCTATATCACGTTTGTTGTCTTCACAAAGTAGGATTTCCTTTATACGTGCACGTTTTGCGGCTAGTATTTTTTCCTTTATTCCACCAACTGGAAGCACTTTACCACGCAGAGTTATCTCTCCGGTCATCGCGATGGACTTCTTCACTTTCCGCTGTGTAAAAAGCGATACCAAGGAAGTTAGCATCGTTATTCCCGCGCTGGGACCATCTTTTGGCGTTGCGCCTTCGGGCACGTGAATATGAACGTTGTAGTTTTCAAATATATCTGGATTAATGCCCAACTGCTCTGCGTTGGATTTTATATATTCCAAAGCAATGGTAGCAGATTCCTTCATAACCTTTCCAAGGTTTCCGGTCATATTCAAGGCACCTTTTCCTTTTGAAAGTGTTGACTCTATAAACAAGATGTCACCACCTACCCTTGTCCATGCAAGACCTGTAACCACTCCTGCTACATCGTTATTTTCATATTTATCGCGTTCCATTTTGGGGGCACCCAAAACTTCAACAATAATCTCATTGGTAATTTTCACTTCGTATGTTTCTTCCATCGCAATTTTCATCGCGGCATATCGAACCATTTTGGCTATCTGTTTTTCCAAACCTCTCACACCGCTCTCGCGTGTATATCCCTCCACGATTTTTTCAAGCTGAGGCTTGGCAATTTTTAAAGCATCGCTTTCCAGTCCGTGCTCCTTTAGTTGTTTCGGAAGCAAGTGCCTTTTTGCAATTTCTACCTTTTCCTCAATGGTATAACCTGTAACATCTATAATCTCCATCCTGTCGCGCAATGCGGGTTGAATAGTGCTTAAACTATTTGAAGTGGCGATAAACATTACTTTGGAAAGGTCATAACCAAGCTCTAAAAAATTATCGTAAAACGAATTATTTTGTTCTGGATCAAGAACTTCAAGCATTGCCGAAGAAGGATCTCCTTGATTGCTTGCTGAAATTTTATCAATTTCATCCAAAACAAAAACTGGATTGCCAGTTCCTGCTTTTTTTATACTTTGAATAATTCTTCCAGGCATCGCACCTATATAGGTTTTTCGATGCCCGCGTATTTCAGCTTCGTCGCGGAGACCACCTAAACTCATACGTACATATTTTCTGCCCAATGCTTCTGCAATTGATTTCCCCAAAGAAGTTTTACCAACTCCAGGAGGTCCGTATAGACAAAGTATTGGCGACTTCATGTCATTTCGCAACTTCAGTACAGCCAAATATTCGATGATTCGTTTTTTAACATCATCAAGTCCGTAATGATCACGATCCAAAACTTTTCTGGCTCTTTTTAAATCAAACTTGTCTTTGCTGTATTTATTCCAAGGCAATTCTAAAAGAAGCTCCAAATAGTTACGTTGAATACTGTATTCTGCAACTTGCGGATTCATGCGCTGCATTTTTGACAATTCTTTTGAGAAGTGTTTTTCTACTTCCTTACTCCATTTTTTGGTTTTGGAACGCTCACGCATCTCCTCTATTTCCTCTTCCATAGATGAGCCACCCAATTCTTCCTGAATGGTTTTCATTTGCTGTTGAAGAAAATATTCCCGTTGTTGTTGATTTATATCGCTCTGTACTTTACTCTGAATATCGTTGCGAAGCGAGAGCTTCTGTATTTCCATATTCATATATCGAAGTGTTTCCAGTGCGCGATCCTTCAAATTATTTATTTCAAGAAGGGTCTGCTTTTCCTCAACTTCAATATTTAAATTAGAAGAAACAAAATTGATTAGGAAACTTGAACTTTCAATGTTTTTAATAGCAAAAGCCGCTTCCGAAGGAATATTTGGGCTTTGCTTGATTATCTGCAGCGCCATTTCCTTTATGGAATCTATGATTGCCTTAAACTCTTCACTTTCCTTTTCAGGGCGAGCTTCTGCTACCTCTCTAATGGTTGCAGTCATATATGGATTGGTGGTTATCACTTCAGCAACTTCAAAGCGTTTTTTACCTTGAATGATTACCGTAGTGTTACCGTCGGGCATTTTCAGCACCCGAAGTATTTGGGCCACCGTACCAATGGTATTTATGTCCCCAATACCCGGTTCTTCTTCATTTTCGTCTTTTTGTGAAACTACGCCAATAACCTTATTTCCTTTGTTGGTTTCGTTTATAAGTTTTATTGATTTATCTCTTCCCGCAGTAATTGGTATTACAACGCCAGGAAACAAAACCGTGTTTCGAAGGGGTAAAATTGGGAGTATTTCAGGAAGCTCTTCTTTGTGCATTGCATCTTCGTCTTCAGCAGACATTAAAGGGATGAACTCTGCATCTTCCTTTAAATCCTGAAATGACAACTTGTCTAATGATGTAAGTTTTGAATTTGCCATAAATTGTTTTAGGACATTGTGTCACAAATGTAGTGGTCACAGTGTCTATTTATTAAAATTTTTCTATTTCCTTTATGAAAGAACGCTGAATATCAAACGTTTTACAGGCTCTTTTCTTCTATAATTCAAGAGTTATGCCAGTTATAGTATTATTTTTTTCTTCGGAAAGACTTTAATAAAATTGAAAAAGCCGTCTAAGGATATACCAAAGACGGCTTTTTCTATATTCCATATTTTTTTACGGCAGTACTACTAAAAATTCTCCACCCGTAATTTGATAGATTGTTGGGTCTTGTCCGGAAACATCCCTTCCTGTGAAGTTGAAGATTCCTTCAATAATTCCATTAGCAAGGTCATAATTTGTAATCACTAAACTTCCAGGCATTGAAACATAGGTAATTGAAGTTCCAACCATAGGTGTGTATGTTGCTACAATTTCATCACCAATAGTAATTTCGGTTCCCATTTCAAAAGTACCTTCTGTAACTGTTAATGGGAATGTAAGAATCATCCTTTTGTCATCTTTAGTTGTGGTTATTGTAACCCTTGGATATTGGTTTACAATTGATGTTTCAACTACTAGATCATCTGGACTATAAGCTGCTCCGTCAATATTGGCAGAGAACGCATTGTTTGCTCCAGGTACACCTTCAAATAATGCAGTGAAGCTACCTTCCGTTACTTCAACAATATCTGGCAATTGATTTAAAGGATCTGTTCCTGTAAAACTGAAAGTAGCTTTTAGCACTCCAGCTTCAAGGTCAAATTCAGTGATTGTAATGATTCCGGGATTTGAAGTAAGGTTTTCTGAACCATCAGCGGCATTATAAAGTGCAATCAATTTTGTTCCATCGGATATACGAACCATTTCAAAAGTACCTACACCCAAAGAACGCGGTACGTCAATACGTATAAGCTGTCTTTCGGCATTAAGTGCTTCAATTTTAATCATGTGAACATCACCAACCATTGGTTCTGTAACCGAAATACTATCAGCAACAAAATCAACACCATCAACTTTTGCGAAAAATTCGTTCTCAGGATTGTTTCCGCCGCCTCCGCCTCCGGTATCGTCCAATACATATTCTATTGCATTAAATGCTCCTCTCGAAATTTCTATGCTTTCTAAAACGGGATCGCCATTTCCATCAAGAATGGGGTCGCCGTTTCCATCAACCTTTATACGAAATCCAACAAAACTAAACGTTCCAGAAACTGTTTGTGCATCGGTATCAAGCTCTGTAATCTTCAGCTGTCCAGAACCACCCAAAGCTTGGGCAGATATAAAAGGAAGCAAATTTACTGAACCGTCAAAATAAGCTCCCGCATTTTCATTGGTTCCTCCAGTTGTTAAACTGAATGTGCCAACCGCTGCGTTAGTAATAGCCAAAACAATATCTTCACCGCCTGGCTTTGAACCTGTAATAACCAATTCATTATCAGTGGTCATTGTTGCACTGGTTGAAGCCGCTATAAATTCCTGTCCTGCAATTTGTGCTTTAAACTGTCCTTCTTCAGCTTCATTTTGTTCTTCTTGGACAAATTCGCCTGTTAGGGGTTCGTTTTCACAGGAAAAAAATTGAAAGGCTATAAATGCAATAAGCATTCCTCTCAAAAGATACATTTTCTTCATAAACTAAGTTGTTTGTAGGTAATAAACGCAAACTTAAACAAAAATTGTTTAATTGGTTTTATTTCTTGGCACTCTTAATAGTAAAAATACTCCGGTGATAAAAAACAAAACAAGAAATAATATGGAGTTGCGCATACTTCCGGTTATTTGATCAATAAATCCATAAATTAACATTCCTATTACAATCCCAATTTTTTCAGCTACATCATAAAAACTGAAATAGGACGTAGTGTCTTTAGTTTCGGGCAAAAATTTTGAATAAGTGGAACGCGAAAGCGATTGTATTCCGCCCATAACCAAACCTACCACTCCCGCTGTTGTGTAAAATTGAATGGGCGATTCTATAAAAAATGCGACCACACAAATACATACCCAAATTATGTTTATTACAATTAGAACTGGAATGTTTCCAAATTTTTCTGAAGCCCGTGATGTTAAAATTGCACCTCCAACAGCAACTAATTGAATAATCAATATACTAACAATCAACCCCATTGTTTTAGCATCATCGCCACCCCACGCAATTTCCTGTTCACCAAAATAGGTAGCTACCAGCATCACGGTTTGCACAGCCATACTGTAAACAAAAAATGCAGCTAAATATCTTTTAAGCTGAATATTTTCTGAGAGTGAATTGTAAACACTTTTAAGTTCACGAAAACCATTCAACAATATTCTGGTGCTAACTTTTTTTCCACTTTTGTTTCCTTTCGGAAGAAAATAAAAAGAATATTGGCTAAAAAGAATCCACCAAATACCAACTGTAACAAAAGACCAACGCATTGCTTTCATGCTCGCTTCCCCTCCTTCTCCAAATCCGAAGAGTTCAGGTTTCATAACCATTCCCAAGTTGAAGAGTAGTAAAACTACACTACCTATATATCCAAATGAATATCCTCGTGCACTCACCCTATCCTGCTGCTCTGGAAAAGCTACATCGGGCAAATAAGAGTTATAAAAAACCAAGCTCCCCCAAAAGCCAATCAATCCAAAAAAGTAAAAAAGTAAACTAATTTCAATATTTTCAATACTGAAAAAATAAAGGCCCATACACGAAAGGGCTCCCAAGTAACAGAAAAATTTCATAAAATTCTTCTTATTTCCCACATAATCAGCAATACCCGAAAGTAAAGGCGAAATAAATGCAACCAATAGAAAAGCTGCAGCAGTTGTATAACTTATTAAAGGTGTGCTACGAATATTTCCACCTAAAATAAAAACCGTAGTAACATCTGCAGATTTAAAAAGTGCTTGATAATAAATTGGAAAAATTGCCGAAGCGATTACGAGACTGTAAACTGAATTTGCCCAATCATAAAAAGCCCAAGCATTAAGTAGCTTTTTACTTCCTTTTAGTAAGTTGGGCATATTGAATTTTTGTTTTTTGAGGTTACTAATCTAATAAAAAATCCCGCTTGATGCGGGATTTTGAATATTTAAATTATTCTTTTTATCTCTTAAAAGAAGTTATACCAAACTTATTTGCTTCAGCCCTTGCTCCAGGAGCCCAAGCCTGTATGTTTTGAATTCTCGTGCTACTGGAAGGGTGTGTACTTAAAAACTCTGGTGGCGTATTGCCGTTTTCCTGGGCTTGCATGCGTTGCCAAAGTTCTGCAGCAACACTTGGTTCGTAACCCGCAATAGCCATTAAAATCAACCCTATATTGTCTGCCTCTGTTTCGTGGCTTCTACTAAATGGCAGCATAACACCTACAGTACTACCCAATCCATATGCTGTATTGAAAACTTGTTGGTATTCTGGATCGTTGGCCAGGGCAACATTTCCTGCCACAGCACCCAGTTGTTGCAATTGGCCAGCACTCATCCGTTGTTGTCCGTGATTGGCAAGTGCATGTGCTACCTCGTGCCCCATAACAGCGGCCAAGCCAGCTTCATTTTTGGTTATTGGCAAAATACCCGTATAAACTACAATTTTTCCACCAGGCATACACCAAGCATTTACATCTTTGCTGTCTACAAGATTGTATTCCCAACGATAATCTGCCAAATAGCCAGCATAACCGTTTGCAGTCAAATATCGTTCAGCGGCTGTAGCAATTTTTTGCCCCACACTTTTTACCATTCGTGCATCTGCCGTGTTGTTTACAACCTTATTCTCAGATAAAAACTCTTGGTATTGCTGAAACGCCATTGGCAAAATTTGCGAATTTGGAACCAAAGCCAATGTTTGTTTTCCAGTGAATGGGTTTGTACTACATGCAACTACAAGCGCCCCTAAAACTAAAATGGAAAGTGATTTTGAAAATTTCATATGAGATGGTTTTATTTAAATGTTAAAATTAGAAATATAAAATTTAGAATACTATTAAAATTATTCTAAAATTGAATTTTTAAATTATTGTTTCACAAATTATAAACTTTAGTGTTTTTTTTAATAGTAATGTATAATTGAAGCCTATACATTTATGGACTTTTAAAAGTTGGAACGACTTTTGTAAACTTTACATTAAATTTTAAAAATATTCAATTATGAAAAACATACTTCTTTTTTTGGCACTATCATCAACAGTTTTATTTACTTCTTGCGAAGGTGATCCAGGACCTCCTGGACCTCCTGGACAAGATGGAGTTTCGTTTTTGGGACAGGTTTTTGAAACCACCGTTAACTTCAACAATTCTAACAACTATGAAAATTTTGTAAGTTTTCCATCGAACGTAGAAGTTTACGAAAGTGATGCGGTTCTCGTCTACCATCTTGTTGAAACCATCGCTGGAAATGGTGGGCCAATAGATGTTTGGGAACAACTTCCTCAGACATATTTTGTTAATCAAGGAACCTTAGTTTATAATTTTGATCATACTTTCTTGGATGTTAGATTGTTTTTAGATGCTAATTTTGACCTTAATACTCTTGCCAGTAACTTTACTAATAATCAAACTTTTAGAGTTGCAGTAGTTCCAGCAGAATTTGCACAAACAAAACCTTCCATGAAAGAATTACTTCAAATGATGCAAAAGGACGATTCACAAATTGAAAAAATAGAACTTTAAGATGAGGATTTTAAGCACATTATTTGTTTTGAGCACTTTGCTTTTCAGTTGCAATTCCCCTGCGCAGAAAAACAAAACTGCAGAAAAGGAAACTTTTAAGGTAAGTAAGACTGATGCCGAATGGAAAGCGCAACTTTCACCAGAAGCCTACAATGTTTTACGACAAGAAGGGACTGAGCGTGCTTTTACCAGTGAGTTAAACGATAATCACAAAGTTGGTACTTATGTATGTGCAGGTTGCGGCACCCCTGTTTTTGAAAGTAAACATAAATTTGATAGCGGCACAGGTTGGCCAAGTTTTGATAGGGAAATAGAAGGCAATGTTGCTTTTTCAACAGATAAAAAACTTGGTTATACAAGGACGGAAGAACATTGCGCCACCTGTGGTGGACATTTGGGCCACGTTTTTGATGATGGCCCAGAAACTACGGGCAAAAGACATTGTATTAATGGAGTTGCTTTAAATTTTATTCCTGAAAATGGAGAATCCGAATAAATATCCCGTAACAAAATCAGAAGCCGAATGGCGTGAAGAATTGGGCGATAAACGCTTTCATATTCTTCGTGAAAAAGGAACTGAATTTCCACGAACAGGGGAATACAACCTAACGTTTGAAGATGGAACTTATGTTTGTGGCGCTTGTCATACACCGCTTTTTAAAAGTAATAGCAAATTTGAAAGCAGTTGTGGCTGGCCTTCATTCGATGATTCCATTGAAGGCGCTGTAGAATATATAAAAGACACAACGCACGGAATGATGCGTACAGAAATCCTCTGCTCAAATTGCGGAAGTCATTTGGGACACATTTTTAACGATGGCCCAACCGAAACGGGGCAAAGGTATTGTGTTAATTCACTTTCGTTGGATTTTAAAAAGAAATAGTAAATAATATTTAAGCTATCAAGCACCAAATTCCAAAATAATTATTTTGGAATTTGGTGCTTTTTGTTTTGAATAATTTACGTTTTTGAAGATTATTTGGAATTTGGAATTTGTTATTTGGAATTTTTCCTTCAGTATTTCGTAAATTCGTTGCTTCAAAAGAAATACATATAAAATTAAGTAATGAGTAAATACGACGTAATAGTTTTAGGAAGCGGCCCAGGTGGATATGTTACCGCCATAAGAGCATCACAATTAGGCTTAAAAACCGCCATTATTGAAAAAGAAAGTCTTGGAGGCGTTTGTTTAAACTGGGGATGCATCCCTACAAAAGCACTTTTAAAAAGTGCTCAGGTTTTTGATTATTTAAAACACGCGGACAGTTACGGCCTTATAGTAAAGGAATTTGATAAAGACTTCGGAAAAGTTGTGGAAAGAAGCCGTGGCGTTGCAGAAGGTATGAGCAAGGGCGTGCAGTTTTTGATGAAGAAAAACAAAATTGACGTTATTAATGGCTTCGGAAAAATAAAACCTGGGAAAAAAGTAGATGTTGATGGAAAGGAATATTCCGCAGACCATATAATTATTGCAACTGGAGCGCGTTCCCGTGAATTACCAAACCTGAAACAGGATGGTACAAAAGTGATTGGATACCGCGAAGCAATGACTCTTAAAAAACAGCCCAAAAGTATGATTGTAGTTGGCAGTGGCGCCATTGGCGTTGAATTTGCTCATTTCTACAATTCCATGGGAACTGAAGTTACAATTGTTGAATTTTTGCCAAACCTCGTTCCTTTGGAAGACGAAGATGTTTCAAAACAATTTGAGCGTTCTTTCAAAAAGGCTGGAATAAAAGTGATGACGAATTCTTCCGTAGAGAAATTGGATACCTCTGGAAAACTGGTAAAGGCTACCGTAAAAACTTCCAAAGGTGAAGAAACAATCGAAGCTGAAATAGTACTTTCTGCAGTAGGTATTGCTTCAAACCTTGAAAATATTGGCCTTGAAGAAGTTGGTATTGTTACCGACAAAGGAAAAATTATGGTTAATGATTGGTACCAAACCAACATTCCGGGTTATTACGCCATTGGCGATGTAGTGCCTGGCCCTGCCCTAGCCCACGTTGCTTCTGCTGAAGGAATTACCTGTGTTGAAAAAATTGCAGGACTTCATGTAGATCCGATTGACTACGGAAACATTCCGGGTTGTACCTATGCTTCGCCAGAAATAGCTAGTGTTGGGATGACTGAAAAGCAAGCTAAAGAAGCTGGTTATGAGTTGAAAGTTGGAAAATTCCCTTTCTCAGCAAGTGGAAAAGCAAGCGCTTCGGGTGAAAAGGATGGGTTTGTAAAAGTAATTTTTGATGCTAAATACGGTGAATGGTTAGGCTGCCATATGATTGGTGCTGGCGTTACCGATATGATTGCTGAAGCTGTTTTGGGGAGAAAACTTGAAACTACAGGCCACGAAGTATTAAAAGCAATTCACCCACACCCTACAATGAGCGAAGCCGTAATGGAAGCAGTTGCCGATGCGTATGGTGAAGTGATTCATTTATAGATTTGAGTATTGAGACTCTAGTCGTGATTAAATATAAAAAAACCGCATAATTGCGGTTTTTTTTACGTCTTGTTTCTTGGCTCTTGTTTCTTGATTCATCTTTTAGTTCTTCGCTCTTCGCTAATTTCTATTCGCTTTAGCTTAAAAAACTTTGCAAAGCCAATTCATAACTCTGCAATCCAAATCCAACGATAACTCCTTTTGTATATGGAGAAATATAGCTTTTATGTCTAAAATCTTCTCTAGAAAAAGTGTTGGAAATATGTACTTCTACAACGGGCGTGGTTATCGCTTTTACTGCATCTGCAATGCCTACGGAAGTATGTGTGTATGCAGCAGCATTTAAAATAATTCCGTCATATTTATAGCCTACTTCTTGTATTTTATTAATCAATTCACCTTCAATGTTGGATTGAAAATAGGAAACTTCCTGGTTTGCGTATTTCTTCTGTAGTCTTTCAAAAAAATCATTGAAGGTTTCATTGCCGTAAATATCGTTTTCACGTTTACCGAGCAAATTTAGGTTGGGACCGTTGATGATGATAATTTTCATAACTCAAATATATTGCTTTAAATTGAATGTATAAATTCAGTTAGAAAAACCATCCTGCTCCGAACATTATAGCACCTTCATTTACTTCTTCTGCATAATCTGGGCTTGTAAAAGCGTACATACCTTTGAGACTTACAAATACTTTGAATGGTGTTGTATATTGAAATCCAACAACACCAGCAAATTCAGGACTTTCCCCAGTTGTACTGCTCGAAGTTCCATTGGTCCCTGTACTGTAAGAAGCGCTAAACGAAAGATCGGCTCCAAGCCTTGGACCTACAAGCAAGCTGAAATTATCTGCAATTGCATAATCTATATATACTGGAATTACTACATAAACAAGGGAGTTTCTATATAAAACATCACTAGTTTCCCTTCTTAATACCCTTACCTCTCTTAATTGGAGATTTAACTCTGGCTGAAGGGCAAATTTTTCAGAAAAAGAAATCTTGAAAGCCGCCCCAACAGAAGGGCGCACTGTGTAATCATATTTAAAACCGGTGTCTTTTGCATTGTTTGCAAAAGGAAATTCCACAGCAATTACGGGGCTTACTTCAAATTTTTTGGTTTGACCGATTAAAGCGAAGGAGAATAAAAAGAGTGAAAGAAAAAGTAATTTAATATTCATTGTTTTTTTTGGGAAGGCAAATATATTAAATAAAAAAAGCAGGAACATAATTCCTGCTTTTTAATGTTTAAAGAATTTCTAATTAGTTAAAAAAGTAGCCAACAGATAAACTTAATACAGAGTTTTTGCCTTCGGGCTGCACTCCACCGTCAAATTCATCATATACATCTGAGAAACCAATTACATAACGTGCTTGGAAAAATAAGTTTATGGGTAAAATGTATTGCGCTCCTATTCCAGCACCTATATCTAGTGATTTAATTCCCTCTACTTCCTCGAAGTCCTCATTGGCATCACCGTCATATTTATAACCAGAAACAACATTAAACCCAAATTGTGGTCCTCCTTGTAAACTTAAACCCTCGGCGATTGTAAAATCAGCCATAATAGGTAAATTAATATAGCCAAGTCTTACTGTAACATCGTCTCCTGGTAAGTCTACTGAATAACCTTGAGCAGAGAATATAACTTCAGGCTGGATTGCTAATAATTCAGTTAAACCAATTTTAGCGACAGCTCCTACTTGAAAGCCTATCACACCATCAGCATCATCAAAATCATCTCCATTTACAGACGCAAAGTTACCTCCTGCCTTGACACCAAAACGAACATTTTGTGATTTAACTGCTGTAAAAGATAAAGTTGCTATTGCAACAAAAAGTAAAAGTTTTTTCATTATTTAAAATTTTAATGTTAGTATTAGGCAAAGCAACGATAAAAAGATATTCTTTACAATGATTAAAGCAATAATTTCACATTATGTTAAAAAAAAAGCCGTCCATTTCTGGGCAGCTTTAAGTATAAATTTTAAATAAACTAGCTTTTAGAAGCCGAATTCTACGCCAACATTAAAGGAGTTAAAGCCACTTACTGAATACACATTTGTGTAAGTATAACTGCTGTTGGAGTTTATACCTCCTGAAATTCCTTGGTACATTGCCAATAAAGTAATTGGCCCTAAGTTAAAACCGAATTTAGGTCTATAATAAAAACCGCCATCAGCTTCACCTGAAACATTAACAGCATAACCCAAGTCTAGACCTGCAAAAAACTTCTTGTCAGCAAAAGAATAGCGTGCCGAAGCTGCAATAGGAACAAAACTTGTGTCTTCATAGTCAGCAATAATCAAATTGCCACCATTGGTGATATAAGAGTATGTGCCATCGCCAAAATAGTGTGTATAGCCTACAAGACCCCCTACTTCTAGGTTATCGATAACTTCAACTAAATAGGCCCCATCAATCCCAACGTTAAACGATGCAACATCTCCAGCTGCACTTAGTGGAAGTCCAATATTGGCGCCAAGTTTAATTCCTCCGCCTTTAGCTGCCTCTTGGGCATTAGCGGAAAAGAAACTGAAAGTTGCTACAAGAGCAAAGAGTAAATAATTTTTCATATTAAAATGGTTTTAAGGTTAATAACTATCAAACTTAATAAATTTTAAGTTAATGTAGATTTTAATTTTAAAAAACTATTTAAAATAAAAACCGCCCAAATAGGACGGTTTTTACATTCAAACTTTTTAGCTTTTACAGGAAAGAATATCCTAAAGCTAATGAAAATACATTGTTTTTATTATTTCCATCTACTTCATTTGACACGTCAGAAAAACCAAAATTATAACGAGCATCTAATCGCACACCAAATGGAAAATCATAACCCGCCCCTACAACTCCGGAAATATCTGCCTTTTCAGCATCGGCTATATCACCAAAAACATCTAAGGAAATTTTATCATCCACAATAAAACCAAATTGTGGCCCTGCTTGTAGGTTCAATCCTTGTACCACGTAATATTTTAGTACGACTGGTACATTCACATAACTTAAGTCAAATTTTCCGGCATCAAACTCGGCTCCCTGTTGCGAATAAAGTAAATCTGCTTGCACACCAACTTTATCAGTAAATTTTATTCCCGCAAAGATCCCTGCTTGAAAGCCTGTTCTACTTGAAAGGTCAACATTTACATCCGAAATATTTGCAAAGTTCACACCTGCCTTAATTCCCAGATCAATTTCCTGCGCAAAAGCGGTAGTACCTAAAAATAATGTAATTACTGCTACAATCAATTTTTTCATAACTATTGAATTTTTTGAGTTTTAAATTAGAACGCAAAGATATCCTTAATGTTATGTCTTAAATTATATTTAGTTTTTTGTTAACTATTGTTTTTAGTAGTAATATAGCGGTATGAAGTGGTTTCAAATTTTAAAGGATTATCAAAACTACCTTCGTTTGGAGCGAGGACTCTCAGAGAATTCCATCATTAACTATTCTTTGGATGTAAAAAAATTGATTAGGTGGCTGGAAACCAATGAAATAGACATTTCTCCTATTTCACTTTCTGAAGAAATTCTGCAACAATTCATTTATGACGTCGCTAAAAAAGTAAATCCCCGCTCCCAAAGTCGATTGATTTCGGGCTTAAAGGGATTTTTCAACTATCTTATCTTTGAAGATTACCGAAAAACCAATCCATTGGAATTGATTGAAGCTCCGAAATTGGGAAGAAAATTACCCGATACGCTTGCGGTTGAAGAAATTGACGCACTTATAAACGCAATAGATTTAGGCTCAAAACAAGGAGAACGCAATCGTGCAATCATCGAAACACTTTATGGCTGCGGCCTGCGTGTTTCAGAACTTACAAATCTTAAAATTTCTGACCTCTACTTTGAAGAGGGTTTTATAAAAGTAACCGGAAAAGGCGATAAACAACGTTTGGTGCCAATTGGGCCAACTACTGAAAAATACATAAATATTTATAGGAAGGAAATCCGCGTACACCAACAAATTGATACAATGGCAAAGGACACTGTTTTCTTGAACCAACACGGAAGGCCGCTAACACGTGCTATGATTTTCACAATTATAAAACGCTTAGCAGAAAAAGCTGGAATCCGAAAAACAATTAGTCCACACACCTTTCGACATTCGTTTGCAACACATTTATTGGAAAACGGTGCAGATCTTCGCGCAATTCAGCAGATGCTAGGACACGAAAGTATTACCACAACGGAAATCTATACCCACATTGACCGTAAACATCTTACAGAAGTCATAAATCGGTATCACCCTAGGAAATGATTTGGCAGTTTTCAGTAGCAGTAGGCAGTAGGCAGTAAAATAACAAAGCCGCAATGTTTATTGCGGCTTTGTTATGAATAAATATTTTATTTTGAATTACTTCGCAATATTAACCGCTCTCGTTTCACGAATAACGGTCACTTTCACTTGACCAGGATAAGTCATATCCGTTTGTATCTTTTGTGAAATTTCAAAAGATAGTTGGGCTGCTTTTTCATCGCTTACCTTATCGCTTTCAACCATCACACGTAGTTCACGTCCTGCTTGAATTGCATAAGCCTTATTTACACCACCGAATCCAAAAGCAATATCCTCTAAATCCTTCAAACGCTGAATGTAAGAGTCCAATACTTGACGTCTTGCTCCAGGTCTCGCACCGCTAATAGCATCACAAACCTGAACAATAGGAGACAATAATCCCGTCATTTCAATTTCATCGTGGTGTGCTCCAATAGCATTACAAACTTCTGGCTTTTCGCCATATTTCTCAGCCCATTGCATTCCTAAAAGTGCGTGGGGCATTTCAGTTTCGGTTTCTGGAACCTTTCCTATATCGTGGAGTAATCCTGCTCGTTTTGCTAATTTGGCATTTAAACCAAGTTCTGCTGCCATTACGCCACAAAGTCTTGCAACCTCACGGGAGTGATGTAGAAGATTTTGACCATATGACGAACGATATTTCATACGCCCTACCGCTTTTATAAGTTCAGGATGCAAACCGTGGATTCCCAGATCGATAACGGTTCTTTTCCCTACTTCAATAATTTCTTCTTCTATTTGTTTGGTAGTTTTTTGAACAACTTCTTCAATACGTGCTGGGTGAATACGCCCATCTGTAACCAGTTTATGTAAAGATAAACGTGCAATTTCTCTTCTTACAGAATCAAAGCAGGAAAGGATAATCGCTTCAGGAGTATCGTCAACTATAATCTCAACGCCTGTTGCGGCCTCAATGGCACGAATATTTCGGCCTTCACGACCAATAATTCTACCTTTAACGTCGTCACTTTCAAGGTTGAAAACGGAAACACAGTTTTCTACTGCCTCTTCTGTTCCGATACGTTGAATGGTATTGATTATAATTTTTTTGGCTTCTTGCTGCGCAGTCATTTTAGCTTCTTCCATTGAAGTTTGAACATAAGCCATTGCTTGTGTTTTGGCTTCGTCTTTCAAGCTTTCCATCAACTGTGCTTTCGCATCTTCAGCGGATAGACTACTAATTACTTCCAGTTGTTCAACTTGACTGCGGTGCATTTTTTCTACCTCGCTTTGCTTTTTTTCAAGTATCAAAATCTTCTCCTCGTAATCAGCTTGTTTTTCTTCTACTTCTGCATTTAGTTTTTTCGATTTTGCGAGTTCGCTGGAAACTTGCGATTCTTTATCGCGTATTCTTTTTTCTGCTTCAGAAATCTTTTTGTCACGGTTAAGGATTACCTTTTCGTGTTCAGATTTTAGTTCCAAAAACTTCTCTTTGGCTTGAAGTATCTTATCTTTTTTTATTGTTTCAGCTTCAGATTTAGCTTCTTTCAAAATTGATAATGCGCTTTTTTTTGCTCTTATTATAAGCTGGGAAGCATTGTTTCGCTCCAGTATTTTTGCAATAAAAAAACCAATCGCAATACCAACGATCGCACTAATTAGTATAGTTATGATGTCCATTTTTCGTTGATTTATATGTATAAAAAAAGCCTACATCAATATTGTTATTTTGAATAAACTCCTTAAAAAAAAGTTTAGGGTTAATAAGCTGGTCAA
>Ga0209344_10002088_pt1 | contig 23329 bp, 29 predicted proteins | sample Cruoilmetagenom6_FD_187293 | JGI IMG/M metagenome (GOLD analysis project Ga0209344, IMG submission 187293) | Oil polluted marine microbial communities from Coal Oil Point, Santa Barbara, California, USA - Santa Barbara Oil Seep Sample 6 (SPAdes)... | ecosystem: Environmental > Aquatic > Marine... | reverse complement strand
TTAGCCAATGCTGTTCGAGATATCCGCAATACCGTGCTGGCCGGTGCGCAGCATGTGCTTGGCAAGCGTCATGCGCCAGTTCAGCAGATAGCCCATTGGCGGCACGCCGACCAACCGGTTGAACCGCGTAAAGAAGGCTGAACGGGACAGCCCCGCCGCATGCGCCAGATCAGGCACGGTCCAGGGATGGTCAGGTGCTGTGTGTATCGCGCGGAGGGCCGGGCCGATACGGGCATCAGCCAGACCGCGCAACAGGCCTGATGTGGCACCGGACGGGGTGGTGGAGCGAAACGCCTCGATCAGCAGGACCTGCAACAAGTGCTCGACCACGACATCGCGCGCCGGACGATCCGCGCGCGCTTCGTCCTGCACCAAAGCTGCCAAAGCGGCCAGACGGTCTTGCCCGCCCACGATGACCATGTCGGGCAGAAGCGACACCAAAAGCGCGGTATCCGGGCTGCCAAAGCGGCAATGGCCGATCAGTTGCTGTGTCTCGACCGGACCGTCGGGCGGGCCCATCCGGTAGATGCCGTCCGGGCCCAGAGCAGGCTGACTGCGCAGCCCCGGTGGGGGCGGCGGATCGAGGCTGGAGACGGTGAAGGCGGAAATGGCGGGAATAAGGACGAAATCTCCCGCATTGAGCACGAAGGGCGGCTTTCCGTCCACTTCCACCAGGGCGCGCCCGAGAAGCTGCATGCAATAGAACACCTCGCTCACGTCATCGCGGCGTACCCGGAAGGGGCCGGAGGCCTCGGCCAGCTTCGAGAAGGGCGCATGCGGGCGCAAAAGGGATATCACTTCGGAGAGCGGATCAGCCATTTCGGACTCTCGATAACGAATAAAGGATTTTGCATGGTAGATCATCCGGTCCTTCATGTCGATATGGGGGGTGTCCAACACAAGGAGACTTTCTCATGAATACCGTAATGATCACCGGATGTTCCTCGGGCTTCGGGCTTGAGACCGCGCGCCATTTCCTCGATCAGGGCTGGTCTGTCATCGCAACGATGCGCAAGCCGGATGAAACCCTTCTGCCGGCCTCGGACAAGTTGCGCCTGCTGGCGCTGGATGTGACCGATCGCGACAGCATTGCCCGCGCTGTGGAGGCCGCTGGCCCGATTGATGCATTGGCCAATAATGCGGGTATTGGCTGGCTTTCGGCCTTCGAGGGCACATCTGAAGACGCGATCCGGCACATTTTTGATACCAACACCATGGGGACGTTTGAAATGATCCGGGCCGTGCTGCCGCAAATGCGGGCAAAGGGCGCGGGCATTATCGTCAATGTGACCTCCAGTGTGACGTTAAAGCCATTGCCGCTATTGTCCATCTATACCGCCAGTAAGGCTGCGGTGAATGCCTATACCGAATGTCTGGCGCTGGAGCTGGCGCCTTTGGGCATCCGCACGCATCTGGTTCTGCCCGGGCAGGCGCCGGGAACGCGGTTCGGGGCCAATGCGATGGCCATGATGGCAGACGCGGCAGCAGCGCCCGAGGCCTATAATCCCCTCGTTGCGCAGGTAATGAGCGCGTTTCAGGAAAATGCGGGCAAGGAGCCGACCCGGCCAGAGGATGTCGTTCAAGCCGTTTGGCGTGCGGTGACGGATGCCAACGCGCCAATGCGCCTGCCGGCGGGCAGCGATGCCGTGGCCTTGTCTGCCTGATCACCCTGCATAGGGGTGAACGCCGTGCCCGTCAGGGTGCACCACAAAAGCAAAAGCCGGGGCGTGGTCCCCCGGCTTTTACCTTTTGCGTTCTTATTTGGCTCAGCGCTACCGGCGGGTGACGCGATAAGAGGCGATGGTGTCGTTGTGATGCGGGGCCACGCGGCGCACATCACTGGTAACGGTGGCGCACCAGCCATTGAAATTGGCGTTATCACAGACCACAGCCTTGGCATTGCCGGAGATCTGGATGGAGGAAATTGTCCGCCGCCAGCTGCTCGACAAGCGGGCGTTTTGTTCACCGGGACGGGCACAGAACGAGCGGCCCCGGAAATTCTCGTGCTCATAAAAGCAGACCCGGTCCCAGGAGCCGGGACGGCTGGCAACAGGGGGCGGGGTGCAGTTGATCCCGAATGACAGATTGGGGGTGCTGATGCAAAAACCGGCATCGGGCTGCGGGCTGGGGGACGGGCGCGAACCGCCGCTATGGGCGGAGAGGTATTGTGAATACACCCAGCCATTCGTGCCGCGGCGGGTGATCTGGCACCAGCCGCCGGTGCAGCGGCCCATTTCCACCCGTTCGCCAGCGGCAAGGCTGCCGACGACTGCATTGGATGAGCCGGGGCCGGAGCGGACATTGACGGCGGTGGTGGCGGTTGCAGGGGCCGCGAAGGCGGCGCTGAGGGGCAGGGTGGTGATGGCGAGGATGGCAGCTATTATCAACAAGGCGCGAGCGAACATTTGTGGGCTCCTCAAAATGTTGCTGTTTCAATGCATTTGAATATTCAGCAGATAATATGAAAACAGGATATGGCCTGTCATCTATGCTGCAACAGGTTACCTTTTTCCTATCCGGTGCCATATTTCGCCCATTTGTCGAAAAAAAAGCCGGGGTTTTGGCCCCCGGCTTTTAAATAATCATCGAATAGATTGCGCGATTTCTGGATATAAATTCGCTCTATCTAATTCTTTTCTATCGCATTACTGCGAGATCTATCGCTCAACGCGGTAGGACGAGATCACGTCATTATTGCGCGAACCGATATTACGGACGTCGCGGGTGACGCGGGCACAGCTGCCACGGAAGTTGAAATCCTCACAGACGGTGGCGCTGGCATTGCCACGAACGCTGATCGAGGAAATCCGGTCATTCCAAGTGCGCGACAGGCTGCGGTCGGATTCGCCGGGGGTCGCGCAGAATGAACGGCCGCGGAAATTGACGTCCTCGTAAAAGCAGACGCGGGCATCACGGTCGGGGCGGTTCGGGCGGCCACGGTCGGGGCGGCCATTATTGTTGTTATTGTCATCGCAGTTCACGCCGATGGAGAAATTCGGCGCGTCAATGCAAAAGCCGACGTCAGGCGTAGGCTCGCCGCGCGAGGGGCGTGAGGGACGCGACGGGCTACGATCGGAAACGGCAAGGTAATTGGACGACACCCAGCCATCAGCCCCGCGATGGCTGATCTGGCACCAGCCGCCGGTGCAGCGGCCGACTTCAACCCGGTCACCGCGGCCGAGTACATCAACAACCCGGTAGGAGGTGGCGGGGCCGGAACGGACATTGACCGCGGTGGTGGCGGTCGCTTCGGCGGCGGTAGCGGTGACGGTGGTGGCGGACAGACCGGTGAAGGCCAGTGCCGCGGCCACGAACAAGGCGCGTACGAACATCTTTTGTCTCCTGGACAGGTTGCAGGTTATTCCCTTGCGGGTTTAAACGCGCGATCTGGCTTTTGGTTCCCGTTTAACCTGTCAGGAGGGGATAGGCCGTTTCTGGCCATTGTCGTCGAGGGCCACATAAATGAACGTGCCATCCGTCACCTTGACGCGATCCGCCAGCCGGTTGCGGCGGGCCCAGGCTTCCATGAAGACGCTGATCGAGGTGTTACCGACCCGGGTTATGGTTGTATAGATGCACAAAATATCCCCCACCTTGATCGGGGCGATGAAGGTCATGGCCTCAACGGCGACCGTGGCAACGCGGCCATTGGCCCGCTCGACGGCGGCGATGGCTCCGGCGGTATCCATCTGGCTCATCACCCAGCCGCCAAAAATATCGCCCGCCGGATTGGTGTCGGCGGGCATGGCAAGGGTGCGGATGGTCAGGGTGCCGTTCGGCTCGGTTTCGCTCATATATCGTTCTCCTGATTGTCGTCGTCGTCATCATCGCCGGTGAAAGGGAATTTGGGACTGTCGGCTTCGCTTGCCGGCCAGCGGCCAGTATGTTCCTCCCAATGCCTTCGGCACAAGGAGACGTAGACATCGCGGCCGATGGCAACCTGATCGCCCTCGGTCAATACATTGCCGCGCTCATCCATGCGGATGACCATGGTGGCCTTGGCACCGCATTCGCAAATGGTGCGCACTTCGCGCAACACATCAGCAATGGCGAGCAATTCGGCAGAGCCTTCAAACAGCTTGCCCTGAAAATCGGTACGAAGACCATAGCACATCACCGGCAGCTTGAGCCGGTCGGCGACCCGGGCGAGCTGCCAGACCTGATCGCGGGTGAGAAACTGGGCTTCATCGACAAAGATGCAGTGCAAGGGACCTTGTTCGATATGGGCCGAAATTTGCGCGAAGAGGTCGTCATCACGGCCAAAAAGTTCGGCCGGGGCGGAAATGCCGATGCGTGAGGTAATCGAGCGCTTGTCCATCTCGGCATAGAGCGAGGAGGTATAAAGGATCGTCCGCATGCCGCGCTCATGATAATTATGCGAGGCTTGCAGCAGAATGGTCGATTTGCCGGCATTCATTGCGGCATAGGAGAAATAGAGTTTGGCCATGGATCCGGTCTTTGGCGAGCTGAACCTCTCTTGTCGCCCAAGCGGGCCCCAAGGCACAGCCCCTTAACAGGGTGGATTCACAGCAAAGAGCAAAAAAACGGCCGCCAAGAGGGCGACCGAAGGGGAGCGCCGATTGGGGATCGGCTGGTGCAGGGAAATGGTGTTGGGGCCATTACCTGCAAAAGGAACCTGAGGCCAGGTTCGGGCGGATCGGGCAATTTGGGGAAAAGCCCGGAACATGGGCACGCTAGGGGAGGGGCGTGACACTGATGTGACGTCCAAATGACGAATCATGGCTTATCCCGTAATTGTGGTGCGGCATGGGGACAGGGATCAGGCGGCATGAATTCTGGCTGCGCGGATTATTCAGGCACGGTTCATTTTGGCGGCGTCATAGTGCGGCCATGGAAATTTTTTATTGAGCGACGGCGGCGCGAGGAGAGAATTGATGCGAATTTCAAAGCGGATTTTGAGTGGGGCAATGGCCCTGATATTGAGTGTTGCGGGCAGCATGAGCCCGGCCGCTGCGGCGTCGTTTGATCCCACGGGCCTGTGGGAAGCAACGGATGGCGAGAGCCGGTATGAAGTGGCGCTGTGCGGCGACGGCACGCAATTATGCGCCAAGCTGATCTGGATCCGGCCCGATGTGGTCAATGAGCGCAACAAGCAATATCTCAATACCTTCGTTGTGGAAGGGGCCAATCGCTATAATGAGCGCGAATGGCGCGGCACGATCAATCTTTACGGGGTGAGCGTACGCGGCAGCGTGCAGCGGCTGGCACCCGACCGGATGCAGGTGCGCGGCTGTGCGCTGATCATTTTATGCGAGCGCAAGACCGTGACCCGGATCGGCAAGCTTTAGGGCTGCGATCTCCGGGTGAGGGCAAGCGTTAGTCTGCCGGGATAAACCGCAGGGTGCCGGCGCGACGGGTCGGCTGGCCGGTGTCATTGGTATGATTGACGCCATCCATGACGGGCACTTCGGCGAAATCGAACGGACTGACCCCCTCAAGGCATGCGACGTTGACGGCATAGAGTGTCTGGTCGGAGCGTCGTTGATGATGGGTATAGATGCCGCAGCGGGAACAAAAGAAGTGCTCTGCTGATCCGGTATGGAAACGGTAGCTCGTCAGCGCGTCCTTGCCCTCAAGGATAGTGATCCCGCCCATTTCAGCCATGGCCATGACGGCACCGCGCATGCGGCAATACGAGCAGGTGCAGCGGCGGATCGAATTAAAGCCGTCACTGAGCGTCACCTCAAAGCGCACCGAACCGCAATGGCACTGGCCCGCCCGAATGTTCGTATCGTCCACCATGTTGGCGATGTCTCCTGTTCGGATCGCTTTATTACTTACTTTTACGAAAGTTCAAGGCGAAGCGATCGCCCCACGGCCTGCGCGGCGCGGCTGAGCGCCCCAAGGGTCACACCGTCATTATTGGGGTCCAGCAGGCGGTCAATCTGGGACCGGCTTGTATCCAGCCGGCGCGCCAATTCTGCCTTGGTCAAATGCTGTTCGCTCATCACCTCGGCCAGTTGGTGGGCGATAACACGCTTGATTGCCTGCCCGGTTGCGCTGTCATGCGTTCCCTGTTCCTTCAGATAATCATCAAAGCTCTGTCCGAGCTTTCCGCGTTCAATTTCACTACTCATGATCCGAGCCCTTTCATTCGTTTGTCCGCGATTTCCAGTTCCTTTGCCGGCGTCTTTCCGGTCTTTTTTATGAACCCGTGCAGCAAGGCCATGTGCCCGTCATAGACGCAGAAAAACACCCGTCCAATTCTGCCGTCGCTGAGATGGCTCCGGATTTCCCAAAGCCCTTTTTTCCCTGCAATGGACCGGCAAAGCGGCATGCCGACGGGCCAGCCGAATTCTGCCGTGCGAATGTCATCACCAATAGCTTTTCTGTCGGCTTCGCTCAACGATAACAGCCAATCGCGAACAGGCATTTTCCCGTTCCCGGATTCATAAAACCTGGCTGGTAATTGCTTCAAGCCGCTCACAGAAGACACGTACCATATTTGGTACTTATGTGCAAGTCATTCTATATACCGTTGTCGCCGTCCGCGCGATGACAAAGGGTTTCTCCAGCAAAACTGAACAGCTCTAGGGAATGGCCGGCTCATTGCGGCCCATCAGGGCGGGGATGGTTTCGACCATGACGATGGCGGCAAAGATCAGCATCGCCCCGGCATAGCCGATTGGCGGCAGGCGTTCGCCGAGGATGACCGCTGCGCCCAGGGCTGCAAACAGGGCCTCGCCTGAGAGGATGATGGCGGCATTGGCGGGCGGGACATGGAGCTGGCCGACGGCCTGCAGGGTGAAGGCGATGGCGGTGGAGAAAATCCCGGCATAGGCGATTTCAACCCAGCCGGCGGAAATGGCGGAGATGGTCGGGGTTTCAATGGCGAAGGACCCGGCCTCGGCCAACAGGCCTGCAGCAATAAACGAGACGCAGGAGACAAAGATCGGCAGGCCGGTCTCGCGCGACAAAAACCCCAAAAGCAGCACATGCAGCGCCCAGAAGACGGCGCTGACAATGATCAGCACATCGCCTGAATTGATCTGGTTGAGGGTGGCGCCATTGAGCAGAAAAATGCCGGCAAGGGCCAGCGGCGCACAGAACCAGACAATGATATGGGGCCGGATGCGAAAGATTACCAGCAGGATCAGCGGCACGAAGAACACGTAAAAGCCGGTCAAAAAGCCGCCATTGGTGACGGTTGTGACCAGCAGGCCCTGTTGCTGCAAATAGGAGCCGATGAAGAAGTTGGCGCTGAGAAAAGCCAGCAATCCCCATTGGCGGGTGGTCAGCTTTTTGGCGGCGCGGCGATATTCATAAATGGCCAGCGGCACGATGACGAGACCGCCCAGCAGATAGCGCACGCCGATAAAGGTGAGCGGGCCCATATGGGCCATGGCGTTTTTCTGGGCGACGAAGGCAAGGCCCCAGAACATGGTGGCCAGAATGAGCAGAAAAGTGGCCGAGGTGCGGTTGAGCATGAGGGTTTAGCCTAGTTCAGCGTCGAGGGCTGTGATCAGTGCGGTGATTTCTTGCGGGCTTGTGTAATGCACGAAGGACAGGCGCAGCACGCCGTGATCGGGGTCAATACCAAGGCCTTGCAGCAGGCGAAAGGCATAAAAATGTCCGCCACCGGCCATGATGCCGTGTTTGGCAAGACGCTGGGCGACGGCAAGGCCGGGTTCTTCGAGGGCGACAGCGATGGTCGGGGCGCGATCGGCGGGATTGGCCGGGCCAATCAGGCGCAAGCGGTTCGAGCTTTGCAGCCAGTCGAGCAAGGGGCCCATCAGGACGGTTTCCTGGGCGCGCATGGCAGAATGGGCGCGGCGGAACGGGTCTTTGCCTTCGGCCTTGTCGCCGGCGATTTCCGCGACCGCTTCGAGATAATCAGCAATGCCGGCAGAGGCGGCGATCTGGGCATGGTCGGGGCCGGCTGGGGTGAGACGGTAACGCGGTTTGCCCTCGTTGAAAAAATGGCCCTGATTGGGGAGGCTTGCGGCCAGTTCCGGCCGGATGGCCATGATGCCCTGATGGGGGCCGAAAACCTTGTAGGCGGAGAACATGTAAATATCCGCGCCAAGGGCTGCGACATCGGGCAGGCCGTGCGGGGCGTAGGAGACGCCATCAACCACGGAAATAGCGCCGACCGCTTTGGCGCGGGCGCAGATTTCGGCGGCGGGATTGATTTCGCCGACAATATTGGAGCAATGCGGGAAGGCGACCAGTTTGACCTTGGCGTCGAGCAGAGCATCGAGCTTTGCAAGGTCGAGATGGCCGGTCTGGGGATCGACTTTCCACTCGCGGATTTCCGCGCCCATTTTCTCAAGCCGCCGCCAGGCACCGGAATTGGCTTCATGGTCCTGATTGGTGACGATGACGGCATCGCCCGGTTTCAGGAAGGCCGCAAAGGCATGGCCGAGAACATAGGTATTGGCGGATGTGGAGGGGCCGAAATGGATCCAGTCGGCGCTGACGCCCAGGGCCGCGCCGATGCGCTCAAAGGCCATATCCATGGCGTCGCCGGCGGTTTTGGAGGCCGGGTAGGCACCATAGGGCTGGACCTTGGTTTGCCGGTAATAGGTATCGAGCTTTTCCAGAACCTGGGTGCTGGTATAGGAACCGCCGGCATTTTCAAAAAACGCCTGTCCCTTGAGGGACGGTTCGGCAAAGGCCGGGAAAAGAGCGCGGATACGGGCAGGATCAAGGAGCAGCGACATGGACACCATCGGGCTTGGGTTGAACCCGATTGGTAGCCGGTTGGGCCATTGGCCGCAACACCCGGAATCTACGGGAATTGCGGCTGGAGTAGTTCCGGGTTTTGGCTGACCCCCATCGTCATCGCGAGGCGCGCAGCGCCGTGGCGATCCAGAGCCACAAGTGCTGGTGCCTGTCGCTCTGGATTGCCGCGCGCCCTTGGCGCTCGCAATGACGGCGGAGAGGCGCGCCAAGAACGCGACCATCCCCACCTTCTCCCTCGGGCTTGACCCGAGGGTCCATGACCTGTCATCCACACCGGCAGAGGGCGGGACAGCCTCCCACCCCACGCCCATCTGAAACGCCGCAATATCGCATGGGTACTCGGGTCAAGCCCGAGTATGACGATGGGGGAATAGGGCCGTCGGGGGCATATGACAGTTGCACGCCCCGCCGCTGGATTGCCGCGCACCCTTGGCGCGCGCAATGACGGCGTCACGATTCCGGAAAGGCCGGAACCGCTCCAGGTTTTCAGGCCGCCTCGGCGATGGTGCCGCGTTTTTCGAGGGCGCGGACGAGGGCGGCATAGCAATCGGCATCGAATGCCGTGCCGAGTTCCTGCCCCATCTTGATCACGGCCTCGTCCGGCGAGCGGCCCTGCCAATAGGGGCGGTCGGAGGTGAGGGCGTCGAATACATCGGCGACGGTGATGATGCGGGTCGCCAGATCGATCTCGTTGCCGCTAATGGCCTTGGGATAGCCTTTGCCGTCGAGCCGTTCGTGATGGGCCCCGGCGCTTATGGCGATATCGGCAAAAATGCCGATCCGCTCGAGGATCATTCGGGAATAGACCGGATGTTTGCGGATTTCGCGGAATTCGGCCTCGTCGAGCTTGCCCGGCTTGTCGAGGATGGAATTGGAAATCGCCAGTTTGCCAATGTCATGCAAAAGGGCGGCGCGACGGAGCCAGCGGCGTTCGGCGGCATCAATGCCCAGTTCCTCGGCAATAAGATCGGTATAGATACGCACCCGCTCGCTATGCCCGGCGGTGAAGGGGCTTTTGGCGTCGATGACGGTGGCGAAGCCGGAAACGATATCATCGAGATAATCATCATCGACCAGTGATTGGGCCTGGGCCGGTTCCAGCGCGAAAAGCTTTTCGCCGATATCATCGGCCTTGAGCGCGCTCCAGAACTCTTCGTCAGCGGCGACCCGCTCGAACGCGGCGACTATTTCGGGATCAAACCATGTGCCTGAGCGGGTTTTGGCCTCGGTCATGGCAGCAGCGGGGCCCTCGGACGTGTTGAAGACGTCAATGACCTGGGAGAGCAGCGCAATGCGGGCATAAACGGGGATATCCGTGCCGGAGAGACCGACAGGACTGCCGCCGCCATTCCAGTGTTCGTCAAGGCTTTGAATGCCGTCGGCTACGGGCTCGGGAAAGCGCAGCTTGCGGGCGATATCGGCACCGGCATGGCAGCGGGTTTCGAACAATTCCTTGGAATATTCGCCGCTATTGAGCAGCACATCGAGCGCGGTGCGCAGCCGTGTGGGCAGGGAATGGCCGACCCCTGTGTGACCGAGCACGAAGCTGATGGTCTGGGGAATGGTTTTGACGGTCTTGTAATTGCGTTTGAAGGCCAGATCATCGGCCAGATAAAGCTGGCAGATGCGCGCGGCATTGGAGGAACACCCCAGATCCTTGAGCAGGAGGGTATAATAGAGTTCCCAGATCTGCTCGGTCCCAAGACCCAGTTCGCGCCCGATATGAATGCCGATCCAGCAACTGCGGATGCAATGGCCTTCGGGCTGGCCCTCGGTCAGATCGAGGGCAAAGCTGAGCGCGCCGAGCAATTCGGCAAGGCGGATTTTCTGGGCGGACTTCGCGCGGGTCTCGGTGCTGTTTGGTGTCATTTCTGCTCCGGGACAGGCCTGAATTGAAGGCTGAGATTAGCCCCGGAGGCTTAAGGCGGTGTTTAACAGATCAGTTATTATTGATCGGTCGCTCGAACAATTCCAGCCGCTCGCCACTCGGGCCGCGGAAAAAGACACAGCGCAGACCATCCCACAAATCCACTTCGGGGCTGAACTCCACATCCGGCACATGGCTGCGGATATGGGCTTTGGTGGTCTCGATATCATCGACGGTGAAGGCGAGGTGGTTGAGGCGGGCATCGCCCTCCACATGGCCGGAAGTGCCGCCCACCAGTTCGAGTTCCCATTCGCCAAGGCGCAGGAACACCAGTTCAACACCCCCGTCCCGGGGCTGGCGGCTGGTCAGGGTCAGGCCCATGACTTCGGTATAGAATTTGATGGATTTATCGAGGTCGGAGACCATGAGGCCGATATGTTCGAATTTTCTCGGTTTCATAAATTTGGTATCCTTGCCTGTGCCGGTCGCCAGAGCCTGTCAGCTTCTGAGGGAATCAAAAGCCTGGCGTCAAGCCCTTGATTTATCGCGTTTCCGAACCGAACAAGTGGCGGTCACTTGTTCGGGAAACGCTTTAACGAGCGGCTTATGTAAGGGATGCATGGGGCACAAGCAAGAAGTCCCGACGCGGGGCGCCGGGACAAAAGTGTCAGGTGCAAGGGACGGGTGCACCTGACTTGACGACCATGGAGCGGACGATATCAATCAATCAGATCGTTCGCGCCATCCCAGTTTGGCCGCTATGTTCCTTCGCCGGAAACGGGTTTCCGGCCCGGGCGGTTCTAGCCGCGATGTTTGCGGTCATGGTCCTGGTGCTTGCCACCTGAACGTTCGCCGCGTTCGCCGGTATGGTCGCGCCGGTTGGGGCGCAATTCGGCCTTCTGCTCGTCGGAGAGGCTGGTGTAAAACGCTTCAAGTGTCGGGATAACCTCGTCCATGGCGGTGACCTGGGCGGCCATATTGGTCTGGCGCGCCTTGAGGCGGTCGATCATGTCGCTGTCCTTGGCCGCGCCGGGCTGGACACAATTGTCGGCATAGGTGGTCTGGGCGGTCAGCGCCGTGGTTTTCAGTGTCGAGAGCAGTTCTTTTTGCGCATCGGTGAGGGTGAGGTTTTCGCCGACCTTGCCGAGAATGGTTTCAAGACGGGCAGCGCCATCTGCCGAGCACATCAGGTGGACAAAGGCACCGGGGGCCCCGCATGCCACGCGCATTCATGTACTGGCCCTGTTCGTGGTGTTTGCGCATGCCCGGGCCGCGCTCGTCAGCATAGGCTGAAGGGGTCATGGCGGCGAGGCCGACGCTGCCGGCCATTGTGGCGGCGAGGAGGAAGGCGTTGAGCTTTTTCATGGGCATAATCCTTTTACCGTGAGGGTCTTGGGTTCAAATGTCCAGTTTTGGAGGTCCTGGATGTTCTTGGCCCTAAGGGCTTCGAACGTGAGCAAACCTACAACAGACGGGATTACGCCAACCTGTCGGTCGGATGAAGAAATGGTAAGGTCGGTAAGATTGTGAAAGCTGGAGATGTTACGTTTTTGACGGCATCAAAGAACGGGCATAAGTCTATGATTTTTATGGCTTTAAATCATGATGCTGACGGCCGCTAATGCAGGGCGTATACCCGATAAACCGGGCATTTGCGTGGGGCCACGCGAAGTTGCGCCTCGCCCGAAGGGGGAGGCGCAATATGTGTCCGCAAGCGGTTTCAGGAGGCGATGTACTGACGCAGGGCGGCAGCTTCTTCCTCGGTCTTTTCGATCTTGAGCTTGACCACGTCACCGATGGACACCAGACCCGCCAATTGACCATCCCTGAGGACAGGCACATGCCGGATATGGCGATGGGTCATCAATTGCATGAGCTCATCAAGGGTGGTTTCGGGGGTGGCGGTGATCAGGTTCCGGGTCATGGAATTCGAGATTGGCGCCAGTAAAACGGTGGTGCTGTCGCCAGACTGCAACTGGCGGACAATGTCACGCTCTGACAGGATTCCAATGACGGCATCCTCGGTGTCCACCACCACGACGGCACCGATGTTTTCATCGTTAAGTACACGTACCGCTTCAGCAATTCTTGCCGCGCCAGAAATGGTGAAGACTTTCGCACCCTTGCTTTGAAGAATATTTTCGACGTTCATAAGTGGTCCTCCTTATGGAAACGGGCATGCTCTAAATGAATGACACGCTCCATTTCATATGGGCTGCCACCTGTTCGAAATACTTGAACGGCGTCTTATTGGCAGCCAGTACAGATCTGGGAGTATGCACGTCTATTCTGGTTTGGGCAATCCGGCTAAGTATGCGGCCTTTTAACGAAAAAGACCGGCCACAAGGGCCGGTCAGTTGACGCATTTCTGGTGCAGAGGGGATCTGCAACGATATTTGGAGATTAATTGCGCTTGTCAGTCTTCCAGTCTTCGGTGGCGCTGTTGCGCGCCGGCTGATGCTGATGCACGCCCAGTCGCCATACCTCGATCACGACAGCGAAGAGCAGGGTGGCGAAGGCCAGGACCATCGCCAGCATGCCGCTATCGAGACCGGCAAAAGATGTCGCAGCGGCTGCAGGGGAAACCGCCGCGACGACCGCAAATAACGCCACCAGGGCAATGGCGATCCTGCGGAATGGTTTGGAGTTCTTGGATTTGGAGTTTTTGGAGATGCTTTTGGTGCGTGACGGCTGCATGGGCGTTACTCGTTTGTTCCAGATGTGCGACGCCCCCAATACACGCCCCAAATGCGCGCTTATTTTGCGCCGACAAAGGACAAGCGCGTACCATTTGGCGGCATAATTGTGGCGGGGTGCCGGTGCCGGCCGGTAAAAGCCGGCCGGATTTGTCTGGGTTTTGCGCCTGGGCCCCGGGCGGGCGCCGTCGTTAAAACGGTTTGACGATGACGAGAATGGCCACGCAGATGATGGAGAGAATGGTGATCGGCCCCGAGAGCGCGAGCACGCGCGGTATCTTGTGATCGGGGTTGCGGGCGAGGCGGCGCAGGGCCCCGGTCTGCATGCCGTGCAGGGCCGAAAGCGCGGTGACGATGACCAGTTTGATCATCAGCCAGGGCGATGAGAACCAGCCGCCCTGCAGCGCCAGCGTAATGCCGAGCACCCAGACAAGGGCAAGGGCCGGGGTGGTAACGCGCATGTCCCATTTGCGCACGACGGTCAAAAAGCTGTTCTTTTGTTCAGGCGGCAGGGTTTTGGGCAGATGCGTCTGCACGGTGATGGCGACGGCCATGACCAGCACCCCGCCAATCCAGGTGAGCACGGCGGCGACATGCAGCGCCTTGAACCACAGGTAATCCATTCAGCTCTCCAAAGAGGCGGTGAGAGCCACCTGTTTGCGGTGCAGCAGCCGTTCGCTGACAATCGCCCCGAACGGGATGAAGGGGGCGATGACCAGACGGGCGATTTCGCTGGCCGACCAGCCGCCGCTGCCCAGGGTGCGCGCCAGCATCCAGATGTAAAACAGAAAGGCGGCACCGTGAATCGGCCCCACAATGGCGGTCGCCTGCGGATAGCCCAGCAGATATTTGACTGGCACGGCGATGCATATGAGGGTGACGAGGGTGCAGCCCTCGAGCACGGAGGCCAGCCGCATGAGGCGCAACTGGGCGCGATCTTCTGCAAGAATGTCGGGGGATGTCATGGCGGTTTGAGGGACGAAGCACATCGGGCTTGACGCTTTTGTGCGGTCCGGCGCTCCTTTTTGAACAATGGTGCAAATTGCTCCCATAGGGCGGGGGGGATGTCAAACCCCCGGGGCGGATTTGGCTGGGCATGGCGGACGCGACATGTTGCCTCGCCGGGCCCAACCCCGTATCACTTGGCTATCTACCTCTCATTCCGGAGCTTTTTTGATCATGGGTTTTCTGTCTGATGCGCTTTTGCGTGTTCAACCATCTGCAACCATTGCCATTAGCCAGAAAGCACGGGACCTGGCGCGGGCCGGGCGCGATATCATCGCCCTGAGCGCCGGCGAGCCGGATTTTGATACCCCCCAGCATGTCAAGGACGCCGCCATTGCGGCCATGGTGGCCGGCAAGACCAAATATACCAATGTGGACGGCATTCCCGAGCTGAAAGAGGCGGTCGCCGCGAAATTTCGCCGGGATAACGGGCTCAATGTGACGGCGGATGACTGTTTTGTGGCCTCGGGCGGCAAGCAGATCATTTTCAACGCGCTGATGGCAACGCTCAACCCCGGTGACGAAGTGGTCATCCCGGTACCCTATTGGGTCAGCTATCCCGAAATCGTGCGCCTTTGCGGTGCCGAGCCGGTATTTGCCCTTGCGGACGCCTCCAGTGGTTTCAAGCTGACGCCGGCGGCGCTGGAAGTGGCGATTTCGCCGGCCACCAAATGGCTGATGCTCAACACGCCTTCCAATCCCTCGGGCGCGGCCTATACGGCGGATGAACTCAAGGGGCTGGCCGAGGTTCTGGGGCGGCACCCGCATGTGCATATCCTGACCGACGATATTTATGAGCCGCTGGTTTATGATGGCGGCAAGTTTGCGACCATTGCCCAGGTCGCGCCGGAATTGCAGGGCCGTACCCTGACGATGAATGGCGTTTCCAAATCCCATTCGATGACCGGCTGGCGCATCGGCTATTGCACGGGGCCGAAGGAATTGCTCGGTGCCATGCTGAAATTGCAGTCGCAATCCACCACCAATGCCTGCTCCATCGCGCAATGGGCAGCGGTTGAGGCGCTGAACGGGCCGCAGGATTTCCTCAAGGAATGGCTGGCTGTGTTCCAGGCCCGGCGTGACATGGTGGTGGCCGGGCTGAACGCGGCGGCAGGCATTGACTGTCTGGTGCCGGCCGGGGCGTTCTATGTGTTTCCGAGCTGTACCGGGCTTTATGGCAAGACCAGCGCTGGCGGTCAGAAGATCGGGAATGACGAGGATTTCGTCATGGCATTGCTGGAAGAGACCGGGGTGGCACTGGTGCACGGTGCCGCGTTCGGGCTGCCGGGGCATTTCCGGCTGTCCTATGCGGCGTCCAACGACCAGCTTGAAGCGGCGGTGAAACGGATTCAGGATTTCTGCGCGGGTGCCCGATAAGACGTTTTTAGGCTTGTAAGCATCGCTGCGCCGCTGCGCGCCTCGCGATGACGGGGAGGGATGGGGTCATTACGCCCCCATCCTCATCCTGAGCCTGTCGAAGGATGGGCGGCGAACGCGGTGTTTGAACCCTCGTCCTTCGACAGGCTCAGGATGAGGGTTTCTGGGGCCGTGCCAATTCCCACCTCCTTTTTTGCCCGGACTTGATCCAGGCATCCATTGCGTGTGGCGGGCATCGCATGGACCCTCGGGTCAAGCCCGAGGGAGAAGGAAGGGGGGAGCCCGGCCTTTCCTTTTCTTTCCCCACAGAGGCAGGGATCAATACGGCCTGCTCACCGCGTCATTCCCGCGCAGGCGGGAAACCAGTGCGGGCAGTCCTGCCCGCGAAATAAGTCTTATGCGCCGCCGACGCGGCGCACGGGATTCCCGATCGGGTCGGGAATGACGTTGGGGATGGGCGCGGCCTGCGCACCCAGCCTGACCGGCAGCAAGCCGTATAAAAAAATGGACCCCGCCCGAGGGGAGGGCAGGGTCCTTTTCAGGATTGGTCAGCTCTGCTTTCCAATCCAAAACAGCTTTGGGCCGGGGGAGGTCTTCCCGGCCCGGTGCATGGGATTATGCAAGGATTATCGCAGGACATATGGACGCCGGTTAGTGACGATTTTTCATGGCTGGTATGCGATGGGCGCAAGGCCAAAAAAAAGGGCCCCACTCAATAAAGAGCAGGGCCAAAAGATCTGTTGAGGTCAAGGACCTCTAAAATCCGAAAGTGGTGGCAGAAGACGAGGGAGGAGGATACGCCATCTGCCGATGGGCTCGGGCCTAGGGAGGAGGAGAAGGCCGTCACCCGGTGCCGCCTGAAACTGATCTAGGGAGGAGGAGAAGATCAGCTCCGCAGCGACAAGTTGAATATGCTGTTATTCGGCAGTTTCAGCAACCACCGGTTGGGTATAGCAGCCATGCATTGAGTGCACGATAGAACCGGGCTGGTCTGGCGGAATTCAAGGCAAAAAAAAGCCCCTCTCAGGAGAGCGGGGCTTTAAGGAGCGGCGCGGCACGAGGCCTCGCCAAGAGGAAACACAGACAGGCGCAGGGAGGGGAGGAGCACCCGTCGTGTTATGAGCTGTAAATAGGTATCGATCGCCCTGTTCGCAAGAGCAGGCTCTGCATGCCAGCCATGCGCTCAGCGCATGGCAGTAGAGCGGCCTAGTAGGACCAGATCCGGGCTTTTTCGACGAGGAAATCGCGGAACACGCCGACGCGCATGGAGTTTTTCAGCGCCGGGGGATAGACGAAATAGGTTTCGAATTCGGGCAGTTCGACCTGGTTCAGCACCCGCACGAGGGTGGGTTCGTCTTCCACCATATAGGCGGGGAGCATGGCAATGCCGATGCCGGCACGCGCGGCCTGCATCATGCCGTAAATGGCGTTGACCTTCAAAGCGGCCTGACGCGGGGAATTGTCGGGGCGGCCAAGGCGCTCGAGAAAATTCACATCGCCAAGGAAGGAGGGCACCGGCTCGCCAAAGGAGACGATGCTGTGCTCGTCGAGTTGTTCAATGGCTTCGGGCGTGCCGCGCTCTTCGAGATATTCCTTGGAGGCGTAGATGTGGAAGTTCATCGTGAACAGCTTGCGCTGGATCATTTCGCCCTGGATGGGGCGATGCAGGCGAATGGCCACATCGGCGGCGCGCATGGCCAGATCGAGCTCGGCATCGTTGAGTTTGATCTCAAGATTGATGGTCGGGTAGAGCTTGACGAATTCATAGATGCGTGAGGAGAGCCATGAGGAGCCAAAACCCACCGTGGTGGTGACGATCAGCGGGCCGGTCGGGGTGTCCCGGCTTTCGCTCATCTGGTTCACCACCTGCTGCAATTCGCGCTGCATGCGGTGGGCGGTGCGGAATAATTGCTCGCCCACTTCGGTCAGCACCAGACCGCGCGCATGGCGGATGAACAGTTTGAGCCCCAGATCCTCCTCCAGCGCCGAAACCTGGCGGGAGATGGCCGATTGGCTCATGTTCAGTTTTTCAGAGGCATGCGTGAAACTGCCCGATTCCGCGGCTGAATGAAATATCCTCAGCTTGTCCCAATCGAGCATATGGCTTCCCCTCCCAGTGATGCCTATTCGGCGGCTTCCGCCATGTCATGTTCGGCAAGGTAACGCTCGGCTTCAAGCGCTGCCATGCAACCCATTCCCGCAGCGGTTACCGCCTGTCGATAAATGTCGTCGGTCACGTCACCGGCGGCAAAAACGCCCGGAATATTGGTGGCCGAGCTGTCTGGCGCGGTGACCAGATAGCCGCCGTGTTTGGTTTCGAGCTTATCCTTGAACAATTCCGTGGCGGGGGCATGGCCGATGGCGATGAAGACGCCATCCACATTACGCTCGCTGATTTCGCCGGTAACCAGATTGCGCAATTGCACGCCGGTGACCGAACGGGGCATGTCCTTGCCGGTAATGTCGGCCAGTTCGGTGTTCCACAAGACCTCGATCTTGGGATTCTTGAACAGGCGATCCTGCAGGATGCGTTCGGCGCGGAAACCGTCGCGACGATGAATGACGGTGACCTTTGAGGCAAAATTGGTCAGGAACAGCGCTTCCTCGACAGCCGTGTTGCCGCCGCCGACCACGAGCACTTCGCGGTCGCGGTAAAAGAACCCGTCACAGGTGGCACAGGCGGAGACGCCAAAGCCCTGGAATTTTTCCTCTGAGGGCAGGCCGAGCCATTTGGCCTGGGCACCGGTGGCGATGATCAGCGCATCGCAGGTATAAACCGTGCCGCTATCGCCGATCAGCTTGAAGGGGCGCTGGTCGAGTTCGACCGCGGTAATGGTGTCGGAGATGATTTTGGTGCCGACATTTTCAGCCTGCGCCTTCATCTGCTCCATCAGCCAGGGACCCTGGATGGGATCGGCAAAGCCGGGATAGTTTTCGACTTCGGTGGTGATGGTCAGCTGACCGCCGGGCTGAAGCCCCTGAATCATCATGGGTTCAAGCATGGCGCGGGCGGCATAGACGGCCGCCGTATAGCCCGCCGGGCCTGACCCGATAATGATGACTTTGGCGTGCATGATCCGCGCTCCAGAATTTTTTACAGCTTCAGCAATAACTACGTGTGCCGCGCTCTTGTGTGCAAGAGCGCGGTCCGATTTGGGCATTATACCGCAGGTAAATCGATTGGTTAGTCACGGAGATGAAGTTATTTGCCTTAAATTTGGGCAATCAGGCGAATTTTATCTTCAAAATCTCATAGGAATGGGCACCGCCGGGGGCTGATACTTCTATCGAATCGCCCACTTCCTTGCCGATCAGCGCGCGCGCAATCGGGGAGGAGAGGGAAATCCGGCCCGCGCTGGCATCCGCTTCGGGGTCGCCAACGATCTGATAGGTCTTTTCCTGCTCGGTATCTTCGTTGAGCAGGGTGACGGTGGCACCGAATTTGACAGTCGTGCCGGAAAGTTTCGACAGATCAATGATATCCGCCAAAGCCAGAATGCTTTCCAGCTCCTGGATGCGGCCTTCATTATGGCTCTGCTGTTCCTTGGCGGCGTGATATTCGGCGTTTTCCGACAGGTCGCCATGGGCGCGCGCTTCGGCAATCGCCTGAATGATCTGTGGGCGATCCTCGGATGTGCGACGCTTGTATTCAGCGCTCAGCGCGACATGTCCTGCCGCCGTCATTGGTATCTTTTCCATCACTACCTCCCGGTTACGCGGGTCCCATATCACCATTGCCGAAAATCGTTCGGCTCAATCCGTTCGATAATTTCGTGAATTCATTTAATCGCAGGTTGCCCTTCACGCGGTCGTTGGTCAAGCGCGCGATGTATTTGGCCACATGAACGTCCTGATTGATGAATATGGTTGCATGAGGGCAAAACGCAAGAGGTATCGGCAAATGAGGTTGATGACAAAGACAAAGAAATTCATACGGTTCGTGTCGCTTTGGCTGGGTGCGGCGGTGTTGACGGGGGGCAGTGCGGCCCTTGGTGCCGAACCCATGGTGTTTGAGAGCAGCGCCGGCCCGCTCAAGGCGGAGATCGTGGCGACGGGGCTGGAATTTCCCTGGGCGGTCGGTTTTCTGCCCGATGGGCGGCTATTGGTCACAGAGCGGCCGGGGCGTTTGCGGGTGATTGGCGCTGATGGCCAGCCCGGTGCACCGGTCTCCGGGGTGCCCGAGGTCTGGGCCGAGGGGCAGGGCGGCTTGCTCGATGTGGCGCTGGCGCCCGACTTTGAGACAAGCGGGCGGCTCTATTTAAGCTATGCGCAGCCGGGGCTTGGCGGGGCGGGGACGGCGGTGATGGCGGCCAGCCTGCGCCTTTCGGGCGATAGCGGGGCGCTGGAGGATCAGCAGGTGATTTTCCGCATGAACCGGTTTACCGGCCGGGGGCAGCATTTCGGCTCGCGGATTGTCATCGCGCCGGACGGCAATCTCTTTGTGACATTGGGGGAACGCGGCGAAATGGACCGGGCGCAGGACCCCGCTGATCTGGCGGGTGCGGTGGTGCGGATTGGCCCGGACGGGTCGATCCCGGCGGACAATCCGTTTGCCGATGGCGGTGCCGGCAATGCGGCGCTGTGGAGCCTCGGGCATCGTAATCCGCAAGGGGCGACCCTCGGGCCGGACGGGGCGCTATGGACGGTTGAGCACGGGGCCAAGGGGGGTGACGAAATCAATAAACCCCTGGCGGGCCTCAATTATGGCTGGCCGGTGATCACCTATGGCGAGGATTATAACGGGTCAAAGATTGGCACGGGCACGGAAAAACCGGGCTATGAGCAGCCGGTCTATTACTGGGACCCCTCGATTGCGCCGTCGGGCATGGATTTTTATGACGGGGCGCTGTTTCCCGCCTGGCAGGGTGATCTGCTGGTGGGATCGCTGAAATTCCAGTTGCTGTCGCATCTCAAGATGGAGGGCGAGCAGGTCGTCGATGAGGAGCGCCTGTTTGAAGGCGCGTTCGGGCGCATTCGCGATGTGCGCACCGGGCCAGACGGGGCGATCTATCTGGCAACGGATGAAAGTGCGGGACGCATTATTCGTATTGTCCCGGATAAGTGAGCGGGCCCCAGGCAACAGAAAAGGCGCAGCGGATGGGCGCTGCGCCTTTTCTTTAAACTGCCTGAAACAGGGCTTTTTGTAAGGCTTGTTTCAGGTGAGTTTTAACCTCAGTTTAAGCTGAGTTTTAAGCAATAGTCAGGTTGTCCGCAGCGGACTTGCCGGTGCGCTGATCCTGAACGATTTCGTAGTTTACCTTCTGGCCTTCGTCGAGACCATTAAGGCCTGAGCGCTGAACAGCAGAAATGTGAACGAACACATCTGCGCCGCCCTCATCAGGTTGAATAAAACCAAAGCCTTTTTGGCCGTTGAACCATTTAACGGTGCCAGTTGCCATAGTAAGTCGCCTTTCGCGTAGTCCCATTAGCGTGGTGATTCCTGGGCCCTCAACCGAGCTGGAATCGGAAATCGATATCTTGGATAGAGACGTCAGCAGGCGCAAAATTTCGCTCGGCCAGGTCGTTCAGCCGCAATATTCGATGCGGAAAGATAGCGCGGAACTGCCAAACTCACAATATGTGTAATACCGGAAAATTTTCCATTGGCTAATTTGCAGTAACTCCATTCGCCGAGATTCTTTTCTTTTCCAAAGAGTTACCCGATTTTTCAGCATTAAAAATCCAGTCTTTGCCCGCCGGTATTGCGTGGGTGCAAGGATTGGAATGCTGCTTTTTTGGGCAAGTCGATCGCCGGTATTAAAGTTGTCGAATGTTATTCCCGCCCGATCATCTTCCCCGTTACGCCCTTGAATAATGGAATTATTGCGTTCTAGTTCTGGGTATTTGCCGGTCCATATGCTGACCGGCTTTTAAGGCCGGCCGGCGGCCAGGGCAGCCTTGTAGCCCAAGGCGGGGCCGGGTTCTGACCGGGCGGATGGCCCCGCCCTTGTGTCCGTCCGCGCGCCGGGTCTAGACATAGAGCTCCTCCATTTGGATTTGCCCCAGCCATGCCCCAGATTAAATTCGATTTTCGCAGTGATACCGTAACCAAACCCTCGGCGGCCATGCGGGCGGCGATGGCTGAAGCCGAAGTTGGCGATGATGTGATGGGCGATGATCCCAGCGTCAGGCGGCTGGAGGCGATGCTGGCCGAGCAGGCCGGCAAGGAAGCGGGGCTGTTCTTCCCCTCTGGTACCCAGTCCAATCTGGCTGCGATCATGGCCCATTGCGGGCGGGGTGATGAATATATTGTCGGGCAGCAGGCGCATACCTATCGCTGGGAACAGGGCGGGGCCGCGGTGCTCGGCTCGGTGCAGCCGCAGCCGCTTCCCCATCAGAGTGATGGCAGCCTGTTGCTGAGCGATATTGCCGATGCGATCAAGCCGGACGATATCCATTTTGCCCGCTCGCGGCTGCTGGCGCTGGAAAATACGGTTGGCGGGCAGGTGCTGTCGCTCGACTATATGGCGGCAGCCACGGAGCTGGCGCGCGACCGGGGCCTCGATTGTCACCTCGATGGCGCGCGCGCTTTCAATGCGGCGATTGCGCTGGGCGTGCCGCTGGCGGCGGTGACGGCACCGTTCGACACGGTGTCGATCTGTTTGTCCAAGGGGCTGGGCGCGCCGGTGGGGTCGGTGCTGGTGGGCGACAAGGCGCGGATTTTGGCGGCGCGGCGCATTCGCAAGGCTTTGGGCGGGGGCATGCGCCAGGCCGGGGTTATCGCTGCAGGGGGCATTTATGCGCTCGAGCATAATGTGGCGCGGCTGGCCGATGATCATGCGCTGGCGCAGCGCCTTGCGGCGGGCCTCGCTGTTTATCCGGCGCTCAAGATCGTCCCGGTGCCGCAAACCAATATCGTTTTTGTCGACATTGACGAACCGGTGCGGGCCGATTTCACCCGGCACCTTGTTGAGGCGGGCGTGGGGTTTGCGGCGCTTTATGGCGGCAAGCGGCACCGTTGGGTGACGCATCTCGATGTGGACCAGGAAACGGTTGATGGGGCGCTGGCGGTGGTCGAGAGGTTTTTCGCCCGGCGCTAGGGGGGCGCTGGGGCTGTGGTGCTGGGGGCTGGGTGCTGCGCTCTCATACTAAACCCCTTCTTGCCTGGACCTGATCCGGGCATCCATCTTTTGGCGGGTATCGTATGGACCCTCGGGTCAAGCCCGAGGGAGAAGGTGGGGGCGGCGGGTTGCGCGCCTCTCCGCCGTCATTGCGAGGTGCGCAGCACCGTGGCAATCCAGAGCTGGGCGTGCAATTTGCAAACGATCATATGCCCGATAGCCCTATCCCCCAATCGTCATGCTCGGGCTCGCCCCCCAACCTCATCCTGAGCCTGTCGAAGGATGGGCGGCACGCGCGGTGTTTGAACCCTCGTCCTTCGACAGGCTCAGGATGAGGGTTTGGGACCGCGCATTGCGGCCAGTCATTCTCCTTCTTGTCCGGACGTTGATCCGGGCATCCATTCGGTGTGGCGGGTATCGTATGGACCCTCGGGTCGAGCCCGAGGGAGAAGGTGGGGGCGGCGGTTCTTGCGCGCGCAATGACGGCATCATTGCGTGCGTTCATTTCTTCTCCCTCCCCCTTGTGGGGAGGGATCAAGGGTGGGGGTCGGCCCGAAGGGCCAAACAAGGAAACTGCAAGCTTTCCGCCATTACCGAACGTGCCGCTCCCCCCCCCC
>Ga0209344_10002087_pt1 | contig 23329 bp, 18 predicted proteins | sample Cruoilmetagenom6_FD_187293 | JGI IMG/M metagenome (GOLD analysis project Ga0209344, IMG submission 187293) | Oil polluted marine microbial communities from Coal Oil Point, Santa Barbara, California, USA - Santa Barbara Oil Seep Sample 6 (SPAdes)... | ecosystem: Environmental > Aquatic > Marine... | reverse complement strand
CAGATAAGGAAACCGATGAAGTTTTGGGAGTCCATATGATTGGGGCACGAATGGCCGATTTAATCGCCGAGGCAGTTACAGCTATGGAATTTAGAGCCTCTGCCGAGGACATCTCCAGAATGAGTCACGCACACCCAACATTTGCAGAGGCGGTGAAAGAGGCTGCTCTGGCAGCAACCGATAATAGAGCCCTACATGTTTAAATAATTAAACAGGTTGATAATACAATAGCCCCGTTGGAAAATATCCAACGGGGCTATTGTATTATTGTAGTTCTTTAAATAGTACCTATTAAAATACAAATTGTTTTTACAACTTATGGGTACCGTCACAGTACGGTGGGTTTTTGGTTAATTTACAGGTGCACAAATGAGCTTTCTTACTTTCTTCGGCCATAAAGACCAAAGGGGGCGTAGCATTTTCCGCCTTATGGGAACCATCGCAAAAAGGTTGCACGTTACTATGGCTACAGGTACACCACTTATATTGTTTATCCTTCACCAATTCCACCGCAATGGGTGTATACTTTTTGTTCGTCTCGCTCATCTATATTTTTTGTACGAAAATAAGAGAAACAATAGTAGCAAAGGGATGCAACCACTAATTTTTCACCATTCTAAATAAGCGCATTAAGGTTAGCTTGGATTTGAGTAAGAATGCTTTTAGCAAAGGCTGACCTTCCTGGTTCAGCCAAGCTTCGCCTTTTTGTTGCACTGCCCTGACCACTGATGACAATTGCAATTTTATATAAACCTTATTCCTTTCGTATTGTAAGGCCAACAAGGTCGTTGCAATCATAAAGGCCAGTGCACCCGGAATAACGATAGTAGGGGACAAACTATGGTTCAAAAAATAATACAGCCCCAAACCGGTAAAGCTTCCGTACAATATTATATAATGGATAACATAGATAGATAAGGTACTTTGCCCTATCTTAAGTATACTACCATTGCCCATAAATTTTCTAAATAACATAAAAACGGCAAATACCAAGGAGACATCCCCTAGCCGTATGAACAGATAGTTATTAAAATACACTTTGGAAAACACCAACATTCCGGTCCAGTTATATAACTTTAAAAAGAAGCCTGATGAATAAAACATAAGACCAATGCCAACCATGGTAAAACTCACAATGGCAGCAGGGTACAAATATTTAAAATCTTTGAATCTATTGAACAATACGGACATAAAAGCCCCAATAGTAGCATACCCGAACCATGGTATTATGGTAAATACGGATCCATTGGCCTTGGTCAGGTAATTGGCCACCATCTGTGGCAGATAGTGATGGGCGTATTGTTTATAATTGGGTTCAAGTACAAATAAAACAAGGGTAGTGACCATTAAAACACCCGGAAACAGATACTTATTCCTAGAAATGGTAAGAAGATAAATGCCTATAATCCCCAAAATGGATAGGCCAATACAGTGAAGCACATCTACTAAATAAAAAGAACCATAAATCTGGCCCTTTAGCAGTCCAAAAAAGTTCAATCTAAGCAAGTAGCCTATGGCCAATAATTGCAGTCCCCTCTTAATGCCTTTTTTTACCCGTGGATTGTTAATCCCAATCTCCTTTCCTTTAATTAGGAGATAGGTAAATATAAAGCCGGAAACTGTAAAAAAGACTGGTGCCGTTACCCCCCTAAAATATTTCCAAACAGCATAGACCATATTGGAATTATCCCTAAATGCATTGTCCAAAAGTCCATCCACAAAATGCCCCTGTAGCATCATTAGGATTGCCCATGCCCTTATAGCATCGATAAAATACAATCTTAGGTTGTTAGCACCCATATTAACTTTTATGTACACCCTATATACTTGTAAAACAGTAGCTTTGGATGTTTTCGAGTGCAAAATTATGCAATTTCCTCGCAATTCAATCTATTTTACGGTATTTTCGTTGTGCAAACAATTAAATAATCAAGATGTCCCATATACTGGCATTTGCCGGAAGCAATTCCAGCACCTCCATCAATTATAAATTAGTAAAACACACCGCCTCCCTGATTACCGATCATGAGGTTGAACTTATAAATATGGTCGACTATAATTTTCCTGTTTTTAGTGAGGATTTGGAAAGGGAGGAAGGTTATTCCGATTTATTGCGAGGGTTAAAAGACAAGATAGTCCATGCCCACGCCCTCATTATTTCTGTAAACGAACACAACAGCAATCCTTCCGCTTATTTCAAGAATGTATTGGATTGGTTGTCCCGAGTGGACAGGAATTTCTTGGTGGACACAAAGGTTTTCCTAATGTCCTGTTCCGGAGGTAGAAGGGGAGGTACCGGCTCCTTAGAGGTGGTCCAGGGAATTTTACCTCGATTTGGGGGCGAAATTTCGGCTACCTTTTCCTTGCCATCCTTTAATCATACCTTTGACAAGGCAAAGGGCATAACAGACCCTGAGCTTGCACAAGCCCACAAAAAAGCATTGGAAATATTTTTATCACAAATTTAAAAGTCTTTGCGAAAAAAGGTTTCATTTACAGTTTCGGACATTATAAGTTTTAAACAATCCCTCTTACATTGGTCCCAGCAATATTATGAGGTTGTATGGTTGGACAGCAACGCCCATAGAAGAAGTTATAGCTCGTTTGATGGTATGCTTGCCGTGGATGCACTCACATCGATAGTAACGGATACCCAAAACGCATTTGAGGACTTAAGCAACTACCAAACCAATGTCAAAGACTGGATTTTTGGTTATCTTTCCTATGACGTAAAAAATGATACGGAACTGCTTTCCTCTTCCAATGCCGATGGATTGGACTTTCCTGCTCTATATTTTTTTCAACCCAAAAAATTAATAGAAATACAGAATACCGTAGTCACTTTCCATTACCTAAATATGGTTGCCAATGAAATTGAAGGTGATTATAAGAATATCCTAGAAGCAACTACAGCGTTTGAACCAGAATTGGAAAATCAATCCAATATCAAAATTAAGCTTAGAATATTTAAGGACGAATATTATAGACGTGTGAATAAAATGCTGAACCATATCCATAGAGGGGATATCTACGAAGCCAACTTCTGCCAAGAGTTTTATGCGGAGAACACTAAAATAGATGCTTTAAAGACTTATTTGAAACTGAATTCCATCACAAGGGCCCCTTTTTCGACCTTTTTAAAAATAAACGATAAGTACTTATTGTCATCTTCCCCGGAACGCTACATTAAAAAATTGGGCAACCAGATTATATCCCAGCCTATTAAGGGTACGGCAAAACGTTCGTTGGATGAAGATGAAGACAGGCTATTGGCAGAAGCTTTGGAAAAGGACCAAAAAGAGAGGGCCGAAAACATTATGATTGTGGATTTGGTAAGGAACGATCTTTCCAAAAGTGCTTTGAAAGGCACGGTCGAGGTCAAGGAACTATGCAAGGTGTATTCCTTTGACCAAGTTCACCAGATGATTTCCACTATAACAGCAGAGGTCTCCAGTACCAAAAATCCGGTGGATATTATCAGGGAAACCTTCCCCATGGGTAGTATGACTGGAGCTCCAAAAGTGTCGGCCATGCGAATAATAGAGGAACTGGAAGCTTCAAAAAGAGGACTTTATTCGGGCACCGTGGGCTACTTTACTCCTGAAAACGATTTTGATTTTAATGTGGTCATTCGAAGTATTCTCTACAATAAAACATCCCAATTTGTATCTATTTCCGTGGGAAGTGCCATAACGGCCCAGGCAATTCCAGAAAAGGAATATGAGGAATGCCTGCTTAAGGCCAAAGCTATGAGACAGGTACTTGAAAATTAATGGGTCGTTTGGTTATAATCAATTTTCAATCTAACTTAAGCCATTATAAATTTAGGCCTACCTAATATTCATTATACAAATTCTATGGATGTAAGAATGCTTGATCTTCAGTTTAAGAACCTCCCAATCAATGCATGGTATGCCAGACCCAAAATAGTTAGAGGGGCCATCGTATTGGTCCATGGCTTTGGGGAACATTCGGGACGCTATAAGGATGCTGTGATTCCAAGACTTTTGGAAGAAAATTTGGCCGTTTTCTGTTATGACAATATAGGCCATGGCAAATCTGGCGGAAAACGGGGACATTGCCACAGCTATACGGCATTGTTGGAACTTTTGGACAATATGATTGCAAAGGCAAGATTGCTAAATCCCAATAAACCCATATTTCTTTACGGCCATAGTATGGGGGGAAATTTGGTTTTAAACTACGACATGAGAATAAAATCGGAATTGGCAGGTATTGTGGCGACGAGTCCATACCTAAAATTGGCCTTTCAACCTCCAAAATGGAAAATGGTCCTGGGCAAATTAATGCTGGGAATGATTCCTTCAGTAACCATGTCGTCCGGCCTGGATCCACAACATATCTCTAGAATAAATCAGGAAGTGGAAAAATACATTGCAGACCCCTTGGTTCATGACAGGGTAAGCCCCATGTACTCTTTTCCCATAATGGAAGCTGGGGAGTGGGCCATAAACAATGCCAGTAAAATAAAGACCAGCACACTTTTGTTGCACGGCACTGGGGATAAAATTATAGATTATAGGGCTACTGAAAAATTACATAAAAACTCAAATTGTACCCAACTCCATTTAATTGAAGGCGGCTATCACGAATTGCACAATGATGTTGGCAGTAAAAACACTTTGGATATAATTGGCATTTGGTTAAGGAACAGGCTGGACCACTTCTATGGCCAAAAGTAGTTGCTATCATTTTTCTTATGTAAATTAGCCCTGTGTTAGAAAATTTCAGGAATCACATAGATCTGCACTTTCCCCATCTTAAAGAAGGTAAATTTATATTGGCCTGCAGTGGGGGTATAGACAGTGTTGTGCTGGCACATTTATGTTCTTCTTACCATTTGGATTTTGCCATAGCCCATTGCAACTTCAAACTGCGCGGTTTGGAAAGTGATAAGGACGAAGATCTGGTCCGAAAATTAGCCAAGGATTTGGGCAAAGAAATTTTTGTGACCAGTTTTGACACCCATGGGTACATGGCCCAACATAAAACCAATTTGCAAATTGCAGCACGGGAACTCCGCTATCATTGGTTTTCGCAAATCATGGCCAATCACCATATTAAAACCCTAGTAACGGCCCATCATGCAGACGACAATTTGGAAACCTTTCTTATCAATCTGTCCAGGGGAACAGGCATTGAAGGCCTCACCGGAATACCATCGCATACAGATACTATCTCTAGACCCTTATTGCAATTTTCCAGAACCGAAATCAAAAAATATGCGGAATCAAACGCTATTCACTGGAGAGAGGATGCCAGTAATGAGAATACCAAGTATTTAAGAAACAACATTAGACATAATATTATTCCTAAGCTAAAGGAACTGAATCCCGGTTTTCTGGAAAATTTTTTAAAGACCCAAGCGTATCTCACACAGACCCAAGAAATATCAAAGGAGCATATAACCTGCTTAAGGAAACAACTTTTTTCAAAAGAGGACAAGGTGGAAAAGGTAAAAATAGCCTCACTGCTGGCACTTCATCCTACCAAAGTCTATCTTTTTCATTTCTTTCGGGAGTTCGGGTTTACACAATGGGATGACATTTACTCCCTACTAAGCGCCAATAGTGGTAAAGAAGTACATTCCAACACCCATAGATTGCTAAAGGACAGGGACTTTTTGTTATTGAAACCCAAAGTTCCACAAAATGCCGAGATTTTTCATATTGAAGTGGAACAAGAAGCAGTCTCAGTACCCATAAGCCTAAAATTCGAAACTGTCAAAGCCATTGGAGAAATCTCTACAAACATAATTTATGTAGATAAAGAAACGTTAAAGTACCCATTAACAGTCCGTAAATGCCAAAAAGGGGATTATTTTTATCCCCTTGGAATGTTGGGCAAGAAAAAAATATCCAAATACTTCAAAGATCGGAAGATGGATGTTTTTGCCAAGGAAAATCAATGGTTGTTGTGTTCTGGCGATAATATTGTCTGGATAATAGGAAAACGTGCCGACGACCGATTTAAAATTACCGACAGGACCAAAGAAATTTTAAAAATTGTTTTGGAATTATGAAACAGATATTGGGATCGATTTTAACAGTACTCAGTTTTTTCTTGGGTTTTTCCCAATCGGATGAAAATCCGGCCATTTGGACCTATGAGGCCGAAAAAATATCGGATACGGAATACAACCTGATATTTAGGGCGGATATATTTGAAGGCTGGCATATCTATTCGCAATTTACGGATGAAAATGGTTCCTTGCCCAGTGAATTTACATTTGAAAAAGCGGGAAGCGACTATGAACTGGTAGGAATCACTGCAGAAAGTGAAACCCTCACGGAATACTCCGATATTTTTGAGGTGGATGAAACCTTCTTTAAGGAAAAGGCAGTCTTTACCCAAAGAATAAAATTATTGAATCCGGAGGTCACCCAGATCGATGTGGGGTTGTTCTATCAAATCTGCAAGGAGGTTTGTATCCCAAAGGATGAAGTCTTCCATATTTCCCTGACAGGAGAGGAAATAGTTGTTGCGGAGCAACAGCTGGATCAGCGCAGCCTGGACATGAGCGCTGCTTTAATGCTGGACCTAAAGAACAAGGAATTGTTGGTGAATGGGGATGACAATGCTGTGGATGAAAAATCGGGTCTGTGGACCATTTTCGTTTTAGGCTTTTTAGGTGGATTAATTGCACTGCTCACCCCCTGCGTTTTTCCCATGATACCATTAACGGTGTCCTTTTTCACCAAGCAAGGGGCCCATAGATCCAAAGGGATAGCAAATGCATTGCTTTATGGATTTTTTATTGTATTGATTTATTTTCTTTTGAGCTTACCTTTTCATTTGTTCGATTCTGTGGATTCACAAATTTTGAATACCATTGCTACCAATGTTTGGCTGAACCTATTTTTCTTTCTCATTTTCATATTTTTTGCCTTCTCCTTTTTCGGATATTATGAATTGACGCTCCCTAGTTCCTGGGCCAATAAAATGGATTCTGCCTCCTCCAAGGTGGGAGGCGCAATCGGAATCTTTTTTATGGCCGTTACCTTGGCCATAGTTTCTTTTTCCTGTACCGGTCCTATTTTAGGAGGATTGTTGGGAAGTACTGCCTTGGCGGAAGGGGACGTGGCTACCAACCTTTCTACGGGGATGGTCGGCTTTGGAGTGGCCCTGGCCTTACCCTTTGGTCTTTTTGCATTGTTCCCTACTTGGCTTAATTCCCTGCCTAAATCAGGAGGATGGATGACAACGGTAAAGGTTACCCTCGGATTCTTGGAACTGGTGTTGGCTTTTAAATTTTTGTCCAATGCGGACCTAGTAGGCAACTGGGGAATCTTTAAACGGGAGATCTTTTTAGGGATTTGGATAATATTGTTCGTATTGCTTTCCCTTTATTTATTTGGAATCTTTAGATTTCCGCACGACGGGCCAAAACAACGATTGTCCGCCGGAAGAAAGCTCACGGCTGTCCTAAGCAGTTTATTTGCCATCTACCTAGTGTTGGGGTTGTCAAAAATTACCGATTTAAAACTGTTGAGCGGTTTTCCACCCCCACAGTTTTATAGCATTTTTGAAACAGGGAGCGATTGCCCCTTGGGCATAGAGTGTTTTAAGGATTTTGACAAGGGACTTGCCCATGCCCAAAAGGTAAATAAGCCAATATTGTTGGACTTTACGGGCTGGGCCTGTGTAAATTGTAGAAAAATGGAGGAAACGGTATGGAGCGAAGCGGATATCTACCCCATACTTAAGGACGAATATGTTTTAATATCGCTCTACATAGATGATAGAAAGGAACTACCCGAATCGGAACAATTCCTATTTAAGTACGAGTCGGGACGTGTCAAAAAAATCAATACCGTTGGTGAAAAATGGGGTACTTTCCAAACCTTGAATTTCAACGCAGCTTCACAGCCTTATTATGTGCTTCTTTCCCCCGATTTGGAAATTTTGAACACTGCCGTCCAATACACGGATAGGGACACCTATAAGGAGTGGCTGCAAAAAGGGGTGGGTAATTTTAAGGAATTGGGGCAGCTTAAATAATATCCTCATAAGAAAATGCTTGGTGGTTCAACCATTGAACCGCATCCCCTTAAAGAAAAGTTATCCTGAAATTGGCATAAAATTGTACGAAATCAATTAATACAAATTCAACTCTCATGAGAAAGTTTATATTTTTTTTATCAGCTATTTTCCTGGTATCCTGTGGAAGAACAGGAATTGAATCTACAACCAATACTGGGACTGTCGACTCATATAATCCAAGGGATTTTTACAACAAAACAGAAGTCGCCATTCCTATGCGTGACGGAATAAAATTGCATACCACCATTTATTCCCCCAAGGATACTTCCAAGAAATATCCCATCATTATGTCCAGAACGCCATACAGTTGTAGGCCCTACGGTTCCAATGAATATAAAGCCCTGATATCGCCGAATAGAAAAATGATGAAAGAAGGAAATATTGTAGTATACCAAGATGTTAGGGGCAGGTGGAACAGCGAAGGGGTCTATGACAATATGAGAGCTTTTATTCCCAATAAAAAAAATGGGGAAGTGGATGAGGCATCGGATACCTACGACACTATAGAATGGTTAATAAACAATGTTAAAAACCACAATGGCAATGTAGGTATATGGGGGATTTCCTATCCGGGATTTTATGCTACCTATTCATTATTGGATGCCCATCCCGCGCTAAAGGCAGTTTCCCCCCAGGCCCCTATCGGAGATTTCTTTTTTGACGATTTTCATCATAATGGAGCATACTTATTAAGCTATTGGAGGGCTACGGCCGTATTTGGATATATGAAAGACCAACCCACTACCGAAGAATGGTATACTTTCCCGGAATTGGGCACGGAAGACCAATACCAGTTTTTTTTGGATGCCGGCCCATTGTCCAATTTGGACAAGTATTATAAGGAAGACAATGTTTTTTGGCAGCAACTAAAAGAACATCCGAACTATGATGATTTTTGGCAAAAGCGTGGAATCATACAACATTTGGAAAATATTAAACCGGCAGTGATGACCGTAGGAGGTTGGTTTGATGCGGAAGATCTGTACGGTCCATTAAACACCTATGGACATATAGAAAAGAACAGCTCCAATTATAACACTATCGTAATGGGGCCATGGAGCCATGGAGATTGGTCCAAGGAAACAAAACGCCAAGCCATTGGCAATGTATATTTTGGCGATGACATCTCTAAATTCTATCAGGAAAATATTGAAACCAGATTTTTCAATCATTTTTTAAAAGGGGAGGGGGCGACCACCAATTTGCCCGAGGCCTACGTTTTTGATACGGGTAGCAAGGAATGGAAAACTTTCAACGCCTGGCCTCCCAAAAACACCTCTAAGGAAACCTACTCCTTACAGCGCAATCAACGTTTGGGGCAAATAGCGACAAGGGAATACTCCTTTCAGGAATTTATAAGTGACCCCAAGAAACCAGTACCTTATTCCGAGGATATAAAGATGGTATTCACCCCTCGTAAGTTCATGACCGATGATCAGCGTTTTGCAGCCCGTAGACCCGATGTTCTATTGTTTGAAACCGAGCCCTTGGAGGAGCCACTAACCCTTGCCGGTGATATAATGGCGAAACTTAGCGTTTCCACCACTGGGACGGATGCTGACTGGATCGTTAAGATCATCGACGTATATCCTGCAGACCACAAAGATTACGAGGAGACACAGGACTACCTGAAAATGGGCAACTATCATCAAATGGTCCGTAGCGAGGTAATGCGTGGCCGATTCAGAAACGATTTTTCAAAACCAGAGCCTTTTGTTCCCGAGGAGGCTACTCAGGTAAACATTCAATTACAGGATGTTTTCCATACATTCAAAAAAGGCCACAAAATACAGGTACAGGTCCAAAGTACTATGTTTCCATATATAGATATTAATCCTCAAACCTATGTGGAAAATATTTTTCAGGCCAAGCCCGAAGATTTTCAAAAACAAACACATCGTGTCTACAACACTTCTTTAATAGAGTTTACTGTTCTAAAACCTTGATAATATTTTCACATTACAAAAATAAATGTACTCTTACAAGTACTTTTATTATATCCTAAATTGACATACCTTTAAGCTAAAACCCATAAGTGTGAAAGTATTAAAAAAGCTGCTCTGGATAGTTTTGGGCCTTATCGTAATATTGGCCCTGAGTAGTGCCATTTATGTTTATACCCATACCCCGGAGTATGCCGGCAACATTGAAACGGATAAATTAAATAATAAGGTGGAGGTTTATTTTGACACCTATGGCATACCCCATATTTATTCAAATTCCGAAGAAGATGCCCTACGAGTACTGGGTTATGTCCATGCCCAGGAAAGACTGTGGCAAATGGAGTTGTTGCGAAGGATTGGAAAAGGTGGACTTTCGGAAGTTTTTGGTGGGGACATGCTTAAAACGGATAAATTTTTTCTATCCTTGGGCATAGACAATGCCTCTCAACAAACCGTGGAAAAGCTTTCAAAAAATGACCCAATGGTAAAACTTTCCCAAGCATATTTGGATGGGATCAATAAGTTTATAGCAGAAGGGCCAACTCCTATTGAATTCCATCTTACGGGCCTGGAAAAAACGCCATTTACCCTTAAGGATGTCTATAATACCGTGGGATATATGGCCTTCAGTTTTGCCATGGCCCATAAGACCGATCCTTTGCTAACCAATATCAAGAATAAATTGGGGCCTGACTATTTAACTGATCTGGGGTTGGACTCGGATCCCAATTCAACATTGATCAAAAATTACAGACCGAGTATTCGCGATTCTATTAAAAATGAGATAACCGGTCTGGTTACAGAGGCGTTGAAGGATCTACCCGTACCGCTATTCGAAGGGAGCAATAGTTGGGTTATAGCTCCCAATAAGACCAAAAACGCTAAGGTTATTTTCGCTAACGACCCCCACATTGGTTTTGCCCAGCCCTCGGTTTGGTATGAAGCCCACGTAAATAGCCCCAACTATGAAAAATACGGATATCACCTGGCCGGGATACCATTTCCCATATTGGGCCACGACAGGAATTTAGCTTATGGGATTACCATGTTCGAGAACGATGATATTGATTTTTACTATGAAGAGGAAAATGCAAGTGACCCCAGCTTATACAAAACCTCCACTGGCTGGAAAAAATATAAACAAGTATCCAAAACTATAAAAGTAAAAGGGGGAGAAGATGTTCATTTTTCCTTTAAGAAAACCCATCATGGTCCAATTCTCAATGGCATTGCCGATCAAGTGACGGACCAACGCCCAGTAGCCATGTCGTGGATCTATACCAAATTGGAAAATAAGGTAATGAATGCTCTTTATGGCATGTCCCATGCCCAAAATTTATTGGAATTTCAAGACGCACTGCCAGATATTCATGCCCCAGGTTTAAATATTATGTACGGGGATGCTGTTGGTAATGTGGCATGGTTTGCATCAGCTAAACTTTATCAAATGCCGGATAGTACCAATACCAAATTTATAATGGAAGGCAGTACGGGAGAGCAAGAACCCATTCGTTATTTAAACTTTACCGAAAATCCCATGGCCATTAACCCACCTTGGAACTACGTGTACTCTGCCAACAATCAGCCCGATTCCATCAACGGCCGATTGTATCCAGGATATTACTTGCCAGAGGATAGGGCAAAGAGAATAGTGGCCCTTTTAGAACCAAAAAATAATTGGGACAGGGAGGCCGTACAGGAGATGATGTTGGATGATACCTCCATTGTAAATACCGAAGTGGTCACCAACCTGTCCAAAAGCATGGAAGTGGAGCAATTGAACGAAAAGCAAATCGCAATCTTGGACAAATTAAACTTATGGGACGGCAGTAATCAGTTGCAACAGATAGAACCTAGCATTTACAATCGCTGGATATATTTCATTTTGAGGAATACTTTCGAGGATGAATTGGAAACAGAGATGTTTGGACAAATGTTGGATACCCATTTTCACAAACGCCTAATAGCAGATTTGGCGGAAAAGGAAACCTCTGTATGGTGGGACGATATAAATACCAAGGATAGTGTGGAAACAAAAAAAGAAAGGATAAACCTTTCCTTTAGACAGGCATACCAATCTTTGGAAGAGGAATTTGGCAATGACTCCAATAAATGGACATGGAATAAGTTGCACACTCTGGAACACGGCCATCCCATAGGGCAGATCAAAGCCCTTAGATCTCTCTTTAATGTTGGTCCTTTCCCCGTTTCCGGATCAAGGGAAGTAATCAACAATATGGACTTTAAATATGACGATACCGGTTATTACCGAGTTAGCTCAGGTCCGTCCACAAGGAGGGTAATCGACTTTTCGGATATTGAAAATAGTACCAGTATACTTCCTACAGGCCAGTCCGGGAATCCTTTTAGTGAACATTACGACGATCAGGCCGAAATGTACAATCAAGGTAAATTTCGAAAAATGATGATGAACAAAGAGGAAATTATTGAAACCAAAAAATCACTCTTGACTTTTGAACCGACTAAAGAATAAATATCCAAGAATTTTCATGGAGCGGCAACTAATAGTTGGAAAAGAAAATCTACCTCGACCCGTAATCTGAACATTGAACAAGTAAAAGTTCGCCACAACAAGTGATGTAAGTTACCATTGCCTTGAGTCCTTAATTTCCTAAAATTTAGCACATTGGCTACGCCCAGAATTTATTTTATTTACTTAAATTTATCTAAATTATAAGTAAATGCTTACAAAAATTTATGGTAGTGCGGTTTTTGGGGTAGAGGCTACCACCATTACCGTTGAAGTAAATATCGACAAAGGCATCGGCTATCATTTGGTAGGATTGCCAGACAATGCCATCAAAGAAAGTAATTACCGAATAGCGGCAGCTTTACAGAACAATGGTTACAAAATTCCAGGAAAAAAAATAACCATTAATATGGCACCCGCCGATCTTCGCAAAGAAGGTTCGGCCTACGACCTTACCCTGGCTTTGGGGATTCTCACTGCCTCCCATCAGATCAAATCGGCATCCATAGAAAAATACATTATCATGGGGGAGCTTTCCCTGGATGGGAGTTTACAAGCCATAAAGGGAGCCTTGCCCATAGCCATCAAGGCCAAGGAGGAAGGCTTTAAAGGATTTATTTTACCCAGTGAAAATGCTAGGGAGGCCGCTATAGTGGACGATCTGGAAGTATATGGTATAGACAATATTAAAGAGGTGATAGACTTCTTTGATAAAAACACCCCTTTACAGCAGACCATTATAGATACCAAAGAAGAATTTTATAAAAAATTGGATTTTCCTGAGTTTGATTTTTCGGATGTAAAAGGGCAGGAGAGCATAAAACGCTGTATGGAAATTGCTGCTGCGGGCGGACATAACATTATCCTGATAGGTCCACCAGGTGCTGGAAAAACCATGTTGGCCAAACGCCTACCGTCCATTTTACCCCCCATGACCTTGCACGAAGCCCTGGAGACCACCAAAATTCATTCTGTTGTGGGGAAGATCAAGAATATGGGCCTTATGAACCAAAGGCCTTTTCGCAGTCCCCATCATACCATTAGTGATGTTGCCCTAGTCGGTGGCGGAGCCTATCCCCAACCTGGGGAAATATCATTGAGCCATAACGGAGTCCTATTCTTGGATGAATTACCCGAATTTAAAAGAGGCGTACTGGAAGTGATGAGACAGCCTTTGGAAGATAGGGAAGTGACCATTTCCAGGGCACGCTTTACCGTAACCTATCCCAGTAGTTTTATGTTGGTGGCCAGTATGAATCCCAGTCCCGGAGGTTATTTTAATGATCCCGACGCTCCTGTGACCTCCTCACCAGCAGAGATGCAGCGCTATTTGAGCAAGATTTCCGGACCCCTGCTGGATCGAATCGATATCCACATTGAAGTAACACCGGTACCATTTGAAAAGTTGTCAGAGGAACGCAAAGGGGAAAGCAGTGTCGAAATCAGGAAGCGGGTTACGGCCGCCAGGGAAATACAGACCCAACGTTTTGCGGAACTGGAAAACGTTCATTACAATGCCCAGATGAACACCAAACAAATTCGGAAATATTGCAAAATGGACGATGCCTCCAAGGAACTGCTAAAAAATGCCATGGAGCGATTAAACCTTTCTGCACGGGCCTACGACAGGATTTTGAAGGTAGCAAGAACAATTTCCGATTTGGAAAATGCCACAGACATCAACGGAAACCACATTGCCGAAGCCATTCAGTACCGCAGTCTTGACCGTGAAGGATGGTTGGGGTAAAACGGCCAAACCATACACTGATTACACTATAATTCATTACCAATATTCACATTAAGAAAATCCATTTCAAATTTTTTATTACAGCTACCCTTTGAACAGGATTCTAAGCATTGGATAAGACAAAAGCCCTGGCACTTCCAAAAATTAATACTAAAGGCTTCCTGAAATCAAGGATTATATATAGCGCAAAGTCGGGAGACTTTGCGTAGCTGGCTTTGCGTAGCAGGCTTTACGTAACTGGCTTTGCGTGGCCGTCAATAATATGCAGCAGCAGAGACAAACAACCTACAACATTGAACTTTTACCAGTTTATTCCAAATGCAGTTGGACTAAATCATCACCTTTCTTAAAATTGTTATAGGGGGCCGTTTTTCCATATATTTCCTTCACTATGGCATATAGATCCGGGATAACGGTTTTGGCAATTCTACTATTATTGCTCAAAAGTACGCAAATACCCAGATCTGCTTCTGGATAAATAGCAATTTCATTTCTGTAGTTGTTGACACTTCCACCATGATGCCAAATGGTTTTCTCTTGGTCCGAATCCTTTTCCTGGAATTTATGTATTCTCCACCCATAACCATAGTAAGAGGCTTTATGTCCGGGCCAATGTTGATAATACTTACTTCCTCCCTTTATTTCTATAAATGGGGAAAAAGTTTCGGCAAGAGCCGATTTACTCATTAATTCAGGATTATGCCCCAATAGAAATCGCATCCATTTGGCCATATCAACAGAACTGGCACTAATACCACCCGCTGCAATGGCGTTGTAATAATTATTGGAAAGAGGCAATGTTTTCCAGCTGTTTCTTCTTTTGGAATGTGGCATGGCCACATTTTCCGTGTGCGCCAAGGTTTCATAATCCATGGTCGTAGAACACATGCCCAAGGGATTAAAAAAAGTATTGGTCAACACCTCACTAATATCCTGTCCGGTTGCTTTCTGTATCATTTCCCCACATAATGCGAACATGGCATTCTGATAACTGTACATGGATCCCGGTTCACTTATCGGTGTAATGTCCTTAAAACGTTGGGCGATATCCTGTAGGGGTAGTCCAGCCTCCACAAGGTTGGTATAACTGTGATAAGGGGTTCCTGAAGTATGCGATAATATATTGGCTAAGGTGATTTTATTCGTATTGTCCTTGTCACCAAACTTAAATTCTGGTATAAAATCGCTCACCCTATCCTCCCAGTGCAATTTTCCCTCATCCTTTAATTCAGCAGCCAATACCCCCGCAAACCCTTTTGAAAGGGATCCAAGCCTAAAAATGGTCCCTCCATCCACACCCTCGTCACGATTGATGTTTCTTTTGCCATAACCATCCGAAATTAGAATGGAATCATCCTTTACAATACTCACACCCGCTCCAACAATATCGCCTGCTGAAATAGCCTTGTAAAAATAGTCCTGTAGGGCTACTTTCAGTTCATCTTGATGTTTTTTGTATAGGAGATTTTCTTTGGCGGCCAAAGCGTCCTTCAAATGTTCAATACTTGTAACGGCCACTTTGGGTCCCAAATCAGGGGCCGACTTGAAAGCGTTTAAAAAAAGTGTTACCAGTGTAAGGATTAAAAGCGAAATTCCGATAAAGGTTTTGCTTTTCTTCATAGGGGGTGCGTTTTTTAAAGGTAATTTTTGCTAAATATAGGATGATATACTTAAATAACGGATGAAATGCACTGTTTCTTATTTATGTCCCAATTTTTTTTATACTATAACGGTATTGGTTTTGCCTGAAATCCATCAAAAAGTACTGTGTCATGTCCCTGCGCCAATACCAATCTTTTCATTATCCTTGGTATACGGCTAAGGACACAAGCATAAATAAATAAATTAATATATTGTAGCTGTTAAAAAAAACACCAATCAACAGTGGAAGCTAATACCAATGGACCCAAAATGACTAAAAAAATATTTTTGTTTTCCTTACTTACATTTTCCGTAATTTTTTGGTGTAGAGGGCAGGAAAAAGACAAAAGGACCCAATTCTTTCCAAAACTTGAACTGTCTGTGGACAATGTGCCAAATAAAGAGAATCTATGGGTCTTTCTTCTTGCCGGGCAGTCCAATATGGCCGGAAGAGGCCTAGTAGAACCTCAGGATACCATACCCAACAAAAGGGTATATACCCTAAACAAACAAGGCAATATCATCATTGCTCAAGAACCCTTACATTTTTATGAACCATCCATGGCAGGATTGGATAGTGGTCTTTCCTTCGGCAAGGCCTTGGCGAGGCATATCCCGGACAGTATATCGGTACTGTTAATTCCCACTGCAGTAGGGGGAAGCTCCATTTCACAATGGCTAAACGACTCCATCCATAGGGAGGTTAAACTTTTGTCCAATTTCAAACAAAAGGCGGAATTGGGTAAACATTATGGGACCGTAAAAGGGATTCTATGGCATCAGGGAGAAAGTGATGCCACAACCAAGTTGGCTCCATTATACCAAAGCAGATTATCGGAATTGTTCCATCAATTTAGAAAGATAATTGGAAGGCCAGAGACCACCATTGTCGTAGGGCAACTGGGCAGTTATTCTACCAATTCTTTATGGTCCAAGATCAATGACCATATAAAATATTATGTATCCACCGATCCATATACCGGGATGGTCAAAACCCAAGATCTAAAGGACAAAGGGGATAAGGTGCATTTTAACTCCGAGGCACAGCGACTTCTAGGCGAAAGGTATGCCCGTGAATTTATTAAATTACAACCTTAGCCTTATTTAAGTATATGTATTAATGTTGTAACCACATAGCATGCATACGGATCCTTAAATTGCCGTAACCTCATTTAAGAGGCTAGTACATAAATGGCCCAAGCAAAACAAAAGGCGCAAAAGAGATAGAATAACAATTGATTTAATGTAGTATTTTCCTTCATATGTCAGGTTTATATATAAAACCCCGAAATGAAAGGAAAAGCATTTTCGTCCCCATGTATGGGACATAATTTCGACGACATGACCCCAATTCGGATGAAGGGTCAAAATCATCTATTAACGTCAAATTCCATAAATCCGTAAAACCAATAAAGTCAACGGTTTACCGATATTTTACACAACTATCTTCACACTAACCTACAATTTTACCACACAATTCTGTGCAGCCGATTTGTAGATGGCCTCAACCACGCGAATATCCCTTAAGCCTTCTTCCCCAGGAACGAGCAGGTCGGTTTTGTTCATAATGGCCATAGCATCCTCATCCATTTGTTTGGCTTGCTGGCTGGGTATGGAAAATTTTATGATGGTCCCATCGGACATACTTCCATTATTGCCATTGTAGGAACTATGCGGTTCCATTTTCAACCACCCTTTTTCATAATTTACCTGGAGATGGTTCATATTGATCCCAAAACTGGTCTGGCAGGATGCCCTGGCCCCGCTGGGAAATTCCAATTGGAACATCATGGTCTCCTCTACTTCGTGATAAATTTCAGGTCGGGTAGTGGAGGCCTGCGCCAAGACCGAAATGGGTTCTTCTCCAGTGGCCAAACGGGCACCTTGTAGGGCGTACACCCCCATATCGCCCATTACTCCTCCACCTAATTTTTTATTTTGTTTCCAATGGTTGGTCCGGCCGTCAAAATATCCTGCGGCAGAAGTGACCATCCTTACTTTCCCAAATGGCCTTTCCTTGCCCACTTTCATATAGGCCTGAATATTGGGATCGTGCTGACAACGGTACCCTATAGCAAGTTTTACCTTATTGTCCTTGCAGGCCTTGATCATGGCCTCACAATCGGCCACAGAAGGTGCCATAGGCTTTTCGCACCATACGTGCTTACCGGCATTGGCCGCCCTAATAGTATATTCTGCGTGCATCGACGGTGGCAATACCACATAAACTACATCTATATCCGGGTTATTGGCTATTGTATCAAAATTATTGTAGTTGTATATATTCTTATCCTTAATACCATATTTTTCCTTCCAAACAGGAATTTTTTCGGGACTACCGGTTACAATACCCCTTAATTCACAATTGTTGGTCAATTGTAGGGCAGGGGCAAGAAGATCGGTGCTGTAGTACCCCAATCCAACCAGGGCTACTCCTAATTTTTTATTTTGAGTCCTGGTCGAGGACAATAATATTTGAGGTGTAAACGCACTGGCTGCTGCAATTAACCCAGCCTTTTGAATAAAAATTCGTCTTTGTTTTTCCATGGCTTCAATTTAAAGTTAAAAAATACCACAAAATTTTGATATTTCCATGAAAATTTGAAAAGCCTTTGAAGATGAAAAAAAACTACAGTATTACAACGATTGCACACTCACTTTCCGGATATCGCAAATCTTTAATCAATATACGTACTATACCACATCCTATTGAATTTCAAATATTTACAATTACACCGTAAAATTAAAGGGCGTAGAACCCCTTATTCCTTCTTTTGCAGGTTCTGTACCAATAGGTCCTTTAAAACGTAAGCGGCCACAAGTATGAATCCCGTAATCAGGGTAGGAGTAGCATACTCCCATTCCAATATTTTAGTGAGGCTTCCGATAATTATGGCCAATATGCCGATAATCATCATGGTGTTCCACATAAAATACGCAATATCGCTCCTATTATCTTCCTTGTCATCAATGAGATAAGATGTGCCTTCCATGATGATCCAAATAATGAATGCCAAGCCCCCTAATACTTGAAAAAACTCGTTGTGGGATATATTCAGAATTTTAAAAATTCCATTTAAGGACCAAGAAGTAACTAAAACCAATTTGTTGTATTGCAGAAATCCTTTCTTTGTCCTTTTCCAAAATCGCCACGCGTACAATACACCAATAGCAATAAGGGCAAACAAAATAATTGGATTTGCGAGGGTCGTAATATGTAGAATTTTAAAAAGAAAGCCTACAACAAGTAGGGAAATGGCAATTCTTAAAGGTGTTCTCAAAATCTTCTTTTCTGTTTCCATAAAATTGTTTTTAAGATTCATTGCATTTCAGTTCTGCTTGAGCCGAAATGCCTCGGTCCTTACTTGAAAAGACATTTCCCTATGGCATCAAAGGTTAAACGACCTTGATATTGGCCTTTAGTCCTTCCATTATTCCCAAAATATTATCTACGGTTTCCTTTAAATAATATTTGATGAGTACATGGGGGATACGAATGGTGGTAAATCCATTTCTAAAAGAATGCATAGCCTCTTCCAAATCATTGATGGCTTGTTCTTGGGTAATGGATTGGTATTCCGTGTCTATCTCTATATTAAGTTTTACCCTGGATATAGCAATATCAACTGATTTTTTTCCATCCCACCATTCCAGCATTGGATTTACTCCTGCATTTTTTAAACCATAATATAATTGTATGGCTTCTTTGGGGGTACTTTTAAGTTTGATCAGCTTTTCCATTCTGCTTTTGTGCTTCGCACAAAGCTCTATTCCCAAGAGATCCATCGCTCTTTTGTGGTCAAGATAATCAAGCTCTTTATTACAATCTAAACATGTCATTCAAGTAGGTTAAAAATTTAATTTGGGATTATTATAACCGTAATATTTTTAGATTATTATATGTGGGTTATCCAAAAAGGCCATCTTTTAGACGAACTGCAACTTTTTAGATGAACGACCTACTTTTTAAACCACATGGCCTTTAAAAAACAATTATTCTTCCGCATTTTGGAATATCCCTATATATTTACATATTCGCTTTTCAAACCAAAATAATGGACCATAAAACAATCATTACTACTTTTTCGATCTTTGTCTTTCTTGTAAGCTGTAGGAATCAACAAAAGACATTACCTGATAATTCTTTATCCATGGCTCTGCCCGAGCTAACTTTTAATGAAGCCAACCGGCTGGTGCGTTTGCCTTTGGAATGTCTACAGACCGAATATCCCAACAAATTAAATCAGTCTCTACAGGATTCAACACATTTGGGCGGTCCAAAAGAATTGCATCCCGCATTTTATGGTTGCTACGATTGGCATTCCTCAGTACATGGTCATTGGTCCTTGGTCTCTTTGCTAAAGCAGTTCCCTAGTTTAAATCAGGCTTCCACAATACGCAATAAATTGGTAGAAAATATTTCCAAGGAAAATATTATGGCCGAAGTAGATTATTTTAACTTGATAGGGAACAAGTCATATGAACGGACTTATGGGTGGGCATGGATCTTAAAATTGGCCGAGGAGATCCATACCTGGCAGGACCCTTTGGCCCGTGACCTGGAAGCTAATTTACTACCTTTGACAAATTATATAGTGGCTGCCTATATAGAATTTTTACCGAAATTAAATTACCCCATTAGGGTTGGGGAACATAGCAATACCGCATTCGGGCTTTCCTTGGCTTGGGACTATGCAGTTGTTATTGAGGACGACGCCTTAAAAAATGCCATTACCACCAGTGTTGCCCGTTTTTATGAAAGCGATGCCAATTGCCCTTTGAACTGGGAACCTAGCGGATTCGATTTTCTATCTCCATGCTTGGAAGAAGCCAATCTGGTGAGAAAAATATATAGCCCTGACAAGTATAAGAAATGGTTGGATAAATTCTTACCGCAATTGGCCGATCCCCAATTTAGTCTGGTACCCGGAAAAGTATCCGACAGAACAGATGGAAAATTAGTGCATTTGGATGGCCTCAATTTTAGTAGGGCCTGGTGTTTGTACGGTATTGCGCAGACACTTCCCCAATACTCCCATTTAAAACAAATAGCCACCGATCATATTAACTATTCCCTCCCCGGTATAATTGATGATAATTACAGTGGTACCCATTGGTTGGGAAGTTTTGCATTATATGCCTTAAATACAGCCCAATAGGATGAAATGGAAGATGGGGCCAGGAGTGTTGGTTGCGGCAGCCTTTATAGGTCCTGGTACCGTTGCCGTGTGCTCCATTGCGGGAGTACAATATGGATATTCACTTCTCTGGGCCATGTTGCTCTCCATTGTGGCCACTGCGGTACTACAAGAAATGGCGGCGAGATTGGGAATTGTGACCCAGAAGGGATTGGCCCATGTTATAAAAGAAGAGATAGGTGTTCGCTGGATAAAGATGATGGTACTGGGTTTGATCCTGGCAGCAATAGTCATAGGGAATGCAGCCTATGAGGGCGGTAATATAGGAGGTGCTTCCTTGGGTTTGGAAGCTATATTTGGACAGGAATATCTAATTTTTTATCCTTGGATAGTGGGGATTTTTGCATTTCTACTTTTGTTTTTTGGCAATTATCAGGTTCTGGAAAAGGTATTGGTATCCTTGGTCGTGGTCATGAGCCTATCCTTCTTACTGACCGCCATAATTACAAAACCCGATATTTCATCCATCTTACATGGCCTTTTCATCCCCAAAGCTCCAGATGGAAGTATTTTGACCATTATTGCCTTGGTAGGCACCACAGTAGTACCCTATAATTTATTTTTACATACCTCTTTGGTAAGTGAAAAATGGAAGTCCAAAGAGAATTTGAAGGAAGCACATAGGGATACCCTATTGTCCATTGTTCTGGGAGGTACGGTATCTATAGCGATCGTTGTTACTGCAACTGCCATTCCGTCCAACGAAATTAGCAACATTATGGATATGACCAAAGGCCTGGAACCACTTTATGGGGAAGGCGCCAAATATTTTATGGGAGTAGGACTTTTTGCGGCGGGGATAACCTCTGCCATTACCGCACCTTTAGCCGCTGCCTACGTGGCCAACAGCTGTTTTGGATGGAATACCACTATGGACAACCTGCGGTTCAAAATGGTTTGGATGATCATTTTATTCGTTGGCGTTCTATCCATGTCCATAGGAATAAAACCTTTGGAGATTATTAAATTTGCCCAGGTGACCAATGGGATGCTATTGCCAATTATAGCTGTTTTTCTACTTTGGATCGTTAATCGGAAAACAGTAATGTTGGAGTATCAAAACACACAATTTCAAAATATATTGGGAATTATAATCATTGTGTTGTCGGTCATACTTGGTGTAAAAAGCATATTAACCGTATTTGGGTTATTTTAAAGATATGATGAATATCGACATAAATTGTGACGTAGGGGAGGGAATAGGCATCGAAGCTCAGCTAATGCCATTGATTTCCTCCTGTAATATTGCTTGTGGTGGCCATGCCGGGGATACAGTCACCATGATGAAAGTGGCCTCATTGGCCAAAGAAAACAAGGTTCTCATAGGGGCGCACCCATCTTATCCGGATAGGGAAAATTTTGGGAGAACCAGTATCAAAATTGCCAACGATGAATTAAAAAAAAGCATCCAAGCCCAATTGGAAGAATTAGGAACTGTTCTAAAATCCTTGGGGGCAGTGCTGAACCACATAAAACCCCATGGTGCCTTATACAATGATGTAGCCAAGGACAGGAAATTGGCAGCGGTATTTTTGGACTCTTTTGAAAAATATAAAAAGGAAGTGTTTCTATTTGTGCCGTACCATTCCAAAATAGGGGAGGAAGCCCGGCGCTTAGGGTTTCAAATAAAATATGAGGCGTTTGTAGATCGCAATTATAACGAAGACCTCTCCCTAGTGTCCCGCAAAGACCCTAGGGCCATGATTCAGGATCCCAAGGCCGTTATGGACCATTTACTGATTATGGCTACAAAAGGTTCGGTTTTGACCCTTTCCGGGAGGCTAGTAAAAATCAAAGCGGACACTTACTGTATTCACGGGGATTCTCCAACAACTTTACAAATATTAGCGTATCTTTCAAGACATTTACCAAAGAACCAAATCTTAATAAAGAAGTGAGTAATTTTAACATATCGGTAAGGCAATTTGGTGCCCATGCCATATTGGTGGAGTGGCCAAATAAGGTGGAAGAAACCATATTGAATGAGATTCTTCAGTTCATTCAATACTTAAAGGAGAATCACTTGGATGAAAAGGAGTGGGAGTTTGTACCCGCCTATAATTCACTCACATTGATCTGCAAGGACACTCTTCTCGATTTTGATTATTTTAAACCCAAGATCAAGGAATGGTATGCCATAAAAGGCAAAATTGAACCAGCTACGCGGTATCTCTGGCGATTGCCAGTATGTTATGATTTAAAGTTTGGCTTGGATCTGGAGGAGCTGTCGGAAAAATTGGGCAGA
>Ga0209344_10002086_pt1 | contig 23329 bp, 23 predicted proteins | sample Cruoilmetagenom6_FD_187293 | JGI IMG/M metagenome (GOLD analysis project Ga0209344, IMG submission 187293) | Oil polluted marine microbial communities from Coal Oil Point, Santa Barbara, California, USA - Santa Barbara Oil Seep Sample 6 (SPAdes)... | ecosystem: Environmental > Aquatic > Marine... | reverse complement strand
GCCTGGCTGTCGCAGGAAGTAGTGACGCGAGTTTGTTCGCAGACGACAGCTTTGATGTCGTATACCGTTTTTCTGGCGGCGTGCCGAGATTAATAAACACGCTGTGTGACACAGCTCTGTTGTGTGCCTTTGCGGATGAGAAACAGCGTATCGAGGCCACCGACATCATCTCTGCAGCTGAAGAGCTGAACTGGCAAGAGCATGAGAGCAATACCGGTGTTTACGATCAGTTACGTCAAATCGAGCAGGACCGAAAACAGGCTGCCGAATCGGACGTAACGCGTATCGAAGTAAAGACTGATGACGAAGTCGTGGACGTGCTGAGTTTCCCGTTGGGGCGAGTCATTGTCGGCCGCTCGCCGGACAATGAGGTCTACATCAAAAGTAAGTTCGTTAGCCGACACCACGCGCAGCTCATCAGCGACGAGAGCGGCTGTGTCATTGAAGACCTCAACAGCACCAACGGTGTGTTTCTCGGCGAAAAGCAGGTCAAGAAGTACCGCTTGCGCGATGGCGACATTGTGTCACTCGGTGTGCATGATCTCGTCTATCACGATCTACGTGAAGCAAGAGAATTCGATGGCAGAGAAACGATCGGAGAAGATGTTACGGACAGCGCTGACCAGAATTCAGTCGTCAACGAGCAATAACGTTAATAATCGGGCCGTTGACCAACGCGCTTATCGGTGACTCTATAGTCGCGACGCTTAAGAAAAACCACCAATCCTGCCACCAGACACACGAGTCCGACAACGAAGCAAATCGTCGGCCAATGCCAATGAATGACATACATTGACGCGCCCAGACAAAGCGCTCCTATCGATAAATAGAAGTAGGGCAGGCTTTCGTAGATTGGTTTTGAGATCCACATAACACTGTACTTATCTTCCCCGGGGTCGTTTCATTCTCCATAGCGGGAAGCTATTGTCCAGTGGGAATTCGGGCTCTCGTCAGGAATTACGGCCGCCAAACAGGCCCATAATCCGGGAAAGTATCGATTCTGAAAGGCCATCAACGGACAAATCCGGCTCGACATCGCCAAAATCTCCCCGCAGTCCCTGCACAAACTGCTGCGAATTAGCGTCCATGTCGTGCTCTGTTATTGTATTTTCGAATGCCATTGCCATCTTCCTCCATGAGATAGAGAGAATTTAACGTAGCACTGTGCTAAATGCAGTGAGGTATCTCACATTGTTAGCCGTGAAATGCGCTGAAAACGAGTTATGTAAAGGTCGGGGCGCTATCTCGGCTCGAGCTTGGGAAGCCTAGCCGGTGCCACCGACGGTTATCTCATCGATTTTTAAAGTGGGTTGGCCTACCCCTACCGGGACGGACTGGCCTTCTTTGCCGCAAGTGCCTACGCCTGAATCCAGTTCGAGGTCGTTGCCTACCATTGAGATTTTGTTGAGGGCTTCCGGGCCGTCGCCGATTAGCATGGCGCCTTTGACTGGGGTGGTTATTTTTCCGTTCTCTATCAGGTAGGCCTCGCTGGCCGAGAACACGAACTTGCCTGAGGTGATGTCGACCTGGCCGCCGCCGAAATTGGGGGCGTATATGCCCTTCTCGACTGAGGCGATGATTTCTTCCGGATCGTGTGGGCCAGCCAGCATGTAGGTGTTGGTCATGCGTGGCATGGGGATGTGCGCGAATGACTCACGCCGTCCGTTTCCGGTCGACTCAACGCCCATCAGGCGCGCATTCAGTTTGTCCTGCATGTAGCCCTTCAGGACGCCGTCTTCTACGAGAACAGAGTACTGACCCGGAATTCCTTCGTCGTCAACTGACAGTGAGCCGCGGCGATCGGGGAGCGTGCCATCATCAACGATCGTGCATAGTGGTGATGCCACTTTCTGCCCAACCTTGCCACTGAATGCGGATGTGCCCTTGCGATTGAAGTCTCCCTCGAGACCATGGCCGACGGCTTCATGCAACAAGATTCCAGGCCATCCGGGCCCCAAGACGATCGGCATCGTGCCCGCAGGCGCTGCGATGGCTTCCAGTTGAACAACCGCCTGGCGAACGGCTTCGCGCGCGAAGTCCATCGGCAGTTCGCCGTCCAGGAAGTAATTGAGATCAGTGCGCGCACCACCGCCGGCGTAGCCTTGCTCGCGGCGACCATCCTGTTCGAGAATGACGCTGACATTGAGGCGGATCAGTGGACGAATATCGGCAGCCATGGTGCCGTCGGATGCCGCCAGTAGAATCAGGTCCTGACTGCTGGCAAGACTCACTATGACCTGTTCGACCCGACTATCGAGGTCGCGGGTCGCCGCATCTATTTCGCTCAGCAACGCCGTTTTTTGCTTGTCGTCGATACTCGTCGTCGGGTCATCTGACGGATATAGAGCCTTTGCGTTGGTTCGATTCCACGCCTGAACACGTTGTTCCTGACCCTGTCTGGCAATTGCTCTGGCCGCGCCTGCCGCCTGCTCGAGTGCCGGCAAGACAAGCTCGTCGGAATACGCAAAGCCCGTCTTCTCGCCACTAACCGCACGAACGCCGACACCCTGGTCGAGGTTGAAGCTGCCCTCGCGAATGATTTCATCTTCAAGCGTCCAGCTTTCATTGCGGCTGACCTGAAAATACAAGTCTGCGTAGTCCACGCCACCTTGCATCATCCCGCCGAGCGTTGAATTGAGATTGTTCTCGTCGAGACCGGCCGGCTCAAGCATGCGATGCATGAGCGAGTCGATAGAATGATTGTCGTTAGCCAAAGTAGAATTCCATCACGTTTACAGGCGTCGATTCTGCAGTGCCGGGAACTCACTGCGCAATTTTGCCGGCAGCTGCGGATCTATATCCGCAGTCACATGGCAGTTCCCATCTGTCGCTTCCGCGAGTACGCGGCCCCAAGGGTCGATGATCAGTGAATGCCCGTACGTCGATCGACGATCAGGGTGTTCCCCATATTGCCCCGGCGCGACAACATACGCCAGATTTTCGATCGCCCGGGCGCGCAAAAGTATGTGCCAATGGGCCTCGCCAGTCGCCGCCGTAAAAGCAGCTGGCACAGTGAACAGGGTCGCGCCGTCGTCGACGAGTTGTCGATAGAGCTCTGGAAATCGGAGGTCGTAACAAATCGTCAGACCCACACGCCCGCACGGGGTATCGACCGACGTAACGCTATCTCCGGCAATCATGGACCGAGATTCACGATACGACTCCTGCTCATCGACAAGATCTACGTCGAATAAATGGATCTTGCGATAGATCGCCTGTTGCTCACCGCTCGAGTTATAGACCGGGCAAGCGCCATAGACGCGACCAGAATCTATCTCGGGCGAAACCAGAGGCATGCTGCCGCCAATGATCCACATACCGAGGTTTCGGGATGTCTCGGCTAGAAACGTCTGCACAGGGCCGTCTCCGGGCGGCTCAGCGATATCCGCTTTGTCCCTGCCGCGCTGCGGCATTAACGCAAAATTCTCAGGCAGTACGGCAAGCATGCAGTCGTCTGCTGCGGCCGCGGCGAGGAGCTCACCGGCCAGTTTCAGATTAGCGCCAACATCGGCACCGCTGTTCATCTGGATCGCTGCGACACGCATTACATTGCTACTCCGCGTCGCTAAGGCAGCTGGCTAATTCGCCGCTTGCGACGAAATCACTCGAGTTTGCAGACTCGACGATCGGGTCATCCCACGAACCCTCGATACTGTAGTAGACCTGCCCCATTTCCTGCAGTGGGTCTTTGAAGATCTGCGAGAAAATCAGCAAGGCTGCCGCGACCTGGGGGCCGGCGACGACCGCACCAACGATTGGCAAGGTGTTGCCAACGTTCGCCGATACGATTGCGGTCTGCTCATAGGTTCTGTTGTTCAAATCTGCGACACCCACTATGCCGATATCTGCGGCCGGCCCTTCGAGCGATAAATCACACGTATAGGTTATGCCGTTATCAATGATGAACGAACCCGAGATCTCGTCAAATCCAAACCCTTTCGCAAACACGTCCCGAAAATCCAGCGATAGTCTACGCGGCAAAGCGACAACACTCATCAAGCCGAACATGCGTCCAGCACCCGGCTCGACTTCCTCCAGTTGGCCATCGCCGAAACGAACCTGGACCTTACCGTCGAAGACGTCAAAAAAATCGGCTCGTGGGCTGCCCGACCAATCAACGTCCATGAAGATACTCAGGTCTTTACTCACTATTCCTGGCCGATAGTCCAGCCTGGCCATCGTCGTCTCAACGTCATTACTATTAAGCGTCGCGGTAATGAAGCTATGGCTACCGAGCGGGTCGTTGTCATCGGCGACCCATCGACCCGTTGCGACAATGTCGAAACTTGGGTCGTCCGTCGTTATGCTGGTGGCCTCCAGACCTCCGCTGGTCTTGGCGACGATCGCGTCAACCGAGCCGATTTGCCGGTTGCCGAAAGCGAAGTCCGCTGCTTTCACCTGCATGGCGGGCAGTTTGCGCGGATCCAGAGTAGCTTCGATGTCGGATTCCGAAGCGCTATCGTCCCCGGGTAGATGCAATTTCTGCATATCCAGGACCATTGCTCGGTCACCGGCAAAATCGTAGGGCACGAAAACCGAGCCGATAACGTCTTCACCATCGAGTTGCACAAGCCAGTCGCGTGCACTTCTGTCGACACGAACGCGATGACCTTCAAGATGCTGGCCAATTAAATACAAGTTGTCGACGACGACATCGATCGATCGAATGCGATCGGCGACGCCGATTTTTCCTTCACCACTGCGCGACAAGTTCAGCCAATTTTCCAGCCGGGCGACACCTGTGGCACCGCGTATGTGCAATCCACGCGTATCAGCGGGCTCGACATCCTCACCGCCAAGTGTCACGACGCCGCGGTCGAAGTCCCAGAAATCTTCCGGTCGATTAAAGCCAACCTGCCAGGCGAATTGATTCTCGGCAACCCCGGTGCTCTCAATTTCTTCACCGCCCGCCAGAAAACGAATATCTGCATACAGCTGTAACGGCTCTTCGCGCGGTTTGTTGAGTGGCTCTGGCAACTCAACAGCGAAACCCTCGAGATCGCTATCAATCTGAATTGTCAGGGGCGTCGGCGTCGCTGCTTTGCTATTGGGGAACAGGATACGAGCCTCGTATGGCGTTGCACCGCTAATAAGGCCATCAAGCGGGGTAGCCAACTCGTTAACAACACCTTCAGCCGTCGCAATACCCTGCGCTGTAACAACCACTGAGAAATTAGGGTCTTCAGAGCGCGCCAATGAAATATCGACGTCTTCACCAAGAAACGTCGCAACCAGGCCTTCGCTCGCGATGCTATCGCGCTCGATCGTCACCTCTCCGATCAAATCTGTAATCGGCGGCTCGAACCCTTCAATGGCGAGCGTGCCATTGTTACTTCGAATTCGTGCGACGAACTCGAACTCCTGCAGCCGCTCCCGTTTCAATGGAACCATCAGGTCAAGATTGAAAGACGCATCACCTGAAACCGCAACGCGGTCGAGCTGCCCGCCAAACACTTTCGCGATCGGACTCTCAACTGAGAATTGCCGGATCGAGGCCAGGGTCCCGGATGAGAACGACTTGATAAAGAGCACCGGATCACGCAGATCAGGGATTTCGACATTTGCGTTGACGACTGAAATACCGGCGCTGACGGAGCTGTTTTCGGTCGTATGAAGACGCGAATTTTCGAGCACGACCTCCATATCCGATTGTTCAGTCGCCGGCCACGCCTGGTGATACTTAAACATCATGTTGCGAACTGACGCTTCGATAAGAAAGCGACCTTCACCGTCGTCGAACGGAAATTTGTCGAGCGGACCGTTTAAGGTCGTCGTACCACGCGTAATCGCACCGCTAACCAGCGCCATCTGAAACCACTCATAGAGTTTTGGGTTCAGTCCTTTCTTCGGAATGAAACGCTTGGCTCTTGCGATATCGGAAATGCTCCAGCTACTCGCCAGGTCGATCTCGGGAGAGCTGCCATCCTTATTCAAGACCAGCTGAACATTGTTCTCGCTTTGAAAGAACTCACTGGCGATCGAGACGCTATCCGAAAGAACAGTCGTACGATCAGCACTATTGCGCCAGATGACCGTGCCACTGGCCTGATCGACCGCGACGACTTCGGGCAAATACTCGGGCACCTGAATCTCAAGCTCGCTTGAGTCGATTTCAAGTCGACCGCCCGAGCGGTTCGCATTTACCTGCCCGGAAAAACCGCGTACACCCGGCATATTGCGAGCCGCCTTGAGACCAACGCGGTCGAGATCCATTCCAACATTGTACTTGGGACTATCGCTATCGATGTCAGAAACAGTTGCATCGAAACTCCTAACCACGCCCGACGGGGAGAACTCGAGTTGCAGATTTCGCAGCTTGTCGCTTAGCCACGGATTCGCAATCCGCAAATCATCAAGATTTAGATACGACGCCTGCATGTTCAGCATCACGACTTCGCCTGCAGCATCAAGGCTGGCTTCGACGTGCATTGTCGACTCAGGCCACGCATGACTCGTGAACGATATGACTAACTCATTTGCGGCAACGAGCCAGTCATTCTCGGAAATATCCAGTTCGAAGCGACCGCTGACATCAAAGAACTCATCATCCGCAAGCGAAACATCAAAAAATTCGATATCAGCAGTAGCGTTTGTCACCTCCCCATAGGCAATCGCAAGCGCCAGCTCCAAATCGCCCACTCCGGACTCGAAGTTTCTGTTGCCGGGCGCCAGATCCGACCAACCGGACAAACTGATGTCGCTCGCGTCGACGATAATATCCCAGACTCGGTTATCAGCCGGCTCCGCCAGTAACTGAGTGGCCGAGACTCCCAGCTGACGACCCAGATCTTCTGAGAGTCGGATATCCGCATCCGCGGCGATACGATTTTCATCGATGCTAACCCGGGCTCGGGGAACGTCGAAGAAACGCGGGCGCTCATCGCCCGGTTGCATAAAACGTAATTCGATATCTTCGCCGATGATCTCAATACTCTCCGGCGTTACCTGCCCCTCACTTCGCGATCTAAACAGTTCATCTACCGGTAGCCCTTGAATACGGTAGCTGCCGTCCTCGTGCTGTCGCACGTCGACGCTGGTTTCGCGGATCACCAGTCGATCGACGACCAAAGCTTGCTCGAACATCAGTCGCATCAGGCCGACGCCGATACTGACTTTCTCGGCTGCCACAATACGAGCACCGCTATCCTGACGAAGCAGCTCTGCATCATAAAACTCAAGTTCCGGACCGCTTAGTCCCCAACGAGCATCCATGCCGGAAAATTCGACCTGCATACCGATTGCCGCGCTGGCCCAACCTTTAATCTCGTCTTGATACTCAGGAACCCGCGGCAGGAAGAGTCGAAATAGGCCAACGGCGATCGCCAACAGGATAACAATGACAGCCGCGCTATAAGCGGCGAATTTCATCAGGCTTCTGAAGAAGGATTTCATACGAGAACAACGTCGAACTGGTCCTGCGAATACAATGACTCGGTCTGCAGCCGAATCGACTTTCCGGTCTGCTCGGCCAATTCAGCCAAACTGCCCGCCTGCTCGTCCAGCAGCAGGTCAATGACGTCTTGATGAGCGAGTACCAGTGCCTCATCGAAGTCGAACTGTCGAGATTGGCGAATGACTTCCCGAAACACTTCGAAACACACGGACTCGGCGGACATTACAAATCCGCGCCCGCTACAGCCCGGGCAATCTTCACCCAGAATATGCTGCAGACTTTCTCTCGTTCGCTTGCGAGTCATCTCCACGAGGCCCAATGGCGATAGCGGCATAATTTGATGTCGCGCATGGTCACGCGACAACGACTTTTCGAACATCTGCAGGACGTTGTTGCGGTGATCCTCCTCTACCATATCAATGAAGTCGATAATGATGATGCCGCCCAGGTTGCGCAGCCGCAATTGCCGTGCAATCGCAACTGCCGCCTCCAGATTAGTACGGTAGATGGTTTCTTCGAGATTACGATGGCCCACATAGCCACCCGTATTAACGTCGACTGTAGCCATCGCCTCGGTTTGGTCAAAAATAACATAGCCACCTGATTTTAAAGAGTTGCTACGATCAAGCGACTTGCTGATTTCATCCTCAACCCCGTGCAGATCGAAAATCGGCCGACGACGTTTGTAGAGCTCGAGCATGGGTGCAGCGTCCGGCAGGTAAGTATCGATAAAGTCCTTCATGGCGGCGTGATCCACTTCAGAGTCAACCAATATGCGCTCGACGTCACTGGTCACCAGGTCGCGCAAGACCCGCAACGGCAACGACAAGTCCTCATGTACCAGTGTTTTTACATTAGCCAGCCTGCACCGTTGCTGAACAACATCCCATAGTTTCAAGGTATATCGCAGGTCCGCGGAGATAGCCTCTTCAGATGCGCCTTCGGCAACCGTTCTGACGATAGCGCCACACTTAAGCCCGTGCTCTTCGAGCAGACGCTCAACCATGCTGCGCAGCCGGTCGCGCTCGTCATCGTCCTCGATACGTGCAGAAACTCCGATGGTTTCAGCGCGCGGTAGCAAAACAAGGTGTCTGGAAGGCAGCGTTATATAGGTTGTAAGGCGAGCGCCTTTGTTACCCAAAGGGTCCTTCACGACCTGCACCATGACGCCGTCGCCTTCGCGCAACAGCTCTCTGATATTCGGAACCTCGTCGCTGTTCTCAGCGACATCCGGCGAGGCGATATCCGACGCACGCAGAAATGCTGTTCTCTCGAGGCCTATATCGATAAACGCCGCCTGCATGCCGGGCAAGACACGTGATACGCGACCCTTGTAGATATTACTGTTCAATCCACGGCGCGCCGCACGCTCAATATAGACTTCCTGCAAGACGCCGTTTTCGAGCAACGCTGCACGCACCTCACTCGGGGTGACGTTTACGAGAATTTCTTCTTTGAGCGATTCGTCTGTCATTTCAGGTCTGGTTTACGTCAATTCCTGCTGTCGCCAGCAATTCGGCGGTTTCAAACACGGGCAAGCCCATCACGCCCGAATAGCTACCATTAATAGCTTTCACAAATACGCCGCCAATGCCCTGAATCCCGTAGGATCCAGCCTTATCAGCGGGCTCCCCACTTTGCCAGTATCGGTACGCCTCGTCCTGATCAATTTCGCGAAACTCGACTTTCGTTGCAGACAATACTGTCGTAGTTCCGGCGGGCGTTTTCAGCGCTACAGCCGTAAGTACCGAGTGCGTGCGTCCCGAAAGCGACAGCAGCATACCGACGGCGTCCTCCGCGTCACGTGGCTTGCCTAGGATACGCTCACCCAGAACAACGACTGTATCGGAGCCAAGAACGATCTGACCGCGCGTCGCAGCGTCGGCCTTGGCTGCCGCGAGTCGCCTAACCATTTGCGCTGCTGATTCAGCGCCTAGATGTTGCTCGTCAATGTCGACTGCTTCAACGTCGAAATGAAAACCCAGCGCCGCAAGAATCTCACGTCGACGCGGCGAGCCTGAGGCGAGAACAAACTGCGCTGATTCGGTCACCTAACTCAAATCCGGTGATACGGATGCCCGGTCTGCAGCGACCAGGCTCGGTAGAGCTGTTCGGACAATAGCGCGCGCGCCATGCCATGTGGCAAAGTCAGCTGCGACAGTGACCACATCATGTCAGAACGTTGCCGGATAGCATCGGATACGCCGTCGGGGCCACCGATTACAAAGCACAAATCGCGACCATCGGACTGCCAATCGGTCAGTTTTGATGCCAGAACTTTGCTGCTCAATTGCTTACCGCGTTCGTCAAGAAGAATGACCTGCTCAGTAGCGGCGAGCTTCGACAATATAAGCTCCCCCTCCGCCCCCATCGCCTGACGCGACTTGTCATTCTTGCGACGGCGTACGGTAGCAATAACATCGAGCCGAAATTTCCACTCGCGAGGAAATCGTTCGGTGTAAATGCCGAATGCGTCGTCCACCCAGGACGGCTGGCGATCACCAACAGCTAGCAGACGAATATGCACGCTTTATCCGTCGGTCGCCGCCGCGTCTCCGGACGGCCTGATCGACCAGAGTTTTTCCAGATTGTAGAACTCGCGAACCTTCGGCAGCATCACGTGGACCAGCGCATCATTAAGGTCCAGCAACACCCACTCACCCCCAGCCTCGCCCTCGATACCCGATGGCCTGTGACCGGCCGCTTTAGCTTTGTCCGAGACGTTGTCGACCAAGGCTTGTACGTGTCGGCTTGACGTTCCGCTCGCGACGATCATCCAGTCCGTCACAGTTGTCATGTCACGGACGTTGAGCTTGATGATATCCAGCCCCTTTAACTCTTCCAGTGCTTCGACAATCAAATCACTTAGTTCTTCGCTATTCATTCGTTTCACTCATGTATATACCTGTCTCCTCGATGACATCCCGCACTGCATCCGGCATCAGGAAGCGAGGGTCTCGCCCGGCTGCAACCAATTGCCGAATTTCAGTGGATGCGATTTCCAGTTGCGTCACCGCGTGTATGTGTATTCGACCGCGTGTCGTGTCGTGCAGATCCCAAGCGCGATGCGTACCGTGTTCCGAGACCAACTCTCCCAAGGGCCCGATGTCCGGCGCTCTCCAGCCTGGTCGGTGTGCCACCACAATATGGGCGATACCGAGAATCTCATCCCAGCGGTGCCATTTCTGCAAACCAAGGAATGCGTCCATCCCAACAATGAGACACAAGGAGCGGTCCGGAAATTCCTCACGGAGACCGATTAATGTGTCAATTGAGTAAGACAGGCCGCCGCGTCGCAGTTCACGATCGTCGCTGACAAAACCATCCTGCCCCGCCGTCGCGACATCGACCATGCGATATCTGAGCTCAGCATCGGCGAAGGTCATGCCACGATGTGGCGGATCACCACACGGAATAAAGCGAATCTCAGCGAACGACAGGGCCTGCAACAACTCGAACGCGGACCTGAGGTGGCCATAATGAATCGGGTCGAAGGTCCCACCGAAAATGCCGATCGGCCTCATTGTGACAGGCTCACAACGACATCGGTTGCCATGTGCCAGGGGTTCCCTGCCCGCTGACCTTTCGCTGCAGCGTCCGCTCGACCGGTCGCTTTCAACATCCTATGAAAGTCACCGTGTTGATGTCGACTGATGCAACTGCGAACCAGACCTTGACGATTTCGCCAGACACCTGATTTCTGCATCGCGCCACCCAGGTCGCCGCCCTGGCGGATCACATCGTCGAGGGTGGCAAGCGTACGTAGCTCCCGAGTTAAGGCCCACATGACGATCACGGGCTCGACGCCTTCAGCGCGCAAGCCGCCCAGAATCTTGACGGAGCGATTGGCATCACCTGCCAACGCAGCGTCTGTTAATTTGTAAACGTCGTAACGACTACTGTTCGCAACCGCGTCGTTCACTGCCTCGGCGCTGACCTTGCCCTCGCCGAGAATTAACCGTAGCTTTTCGATTTCCTGCTGTGCGGCAAGCAGATTGCCCTCGACACGATCAGCGATCAAGGTCACTGCGTCGCGATCTGGCTGCAAACCCACGGCGCGCATGCGATTCGCAATCCAGCCCGGAAGTTCTCGTACACCGATTGGCCACAGCGGTAGCGAGACGCCTTTCTGATCGATGGTCTTCGCCCACTTCGAGGCACTGCTGCTGCGGTCGAGCTTGGGGCCAGTCACGATAAACAGCAATTCTGGGCCCGATTGCTCTACAAGATCGACAATGGCCGCACCGCCAGCCTTTCCGGGTTTTCCGGTCGGCAGGCGCAGCTCGATGATGCGTTGCTCGGCGAACAGCGAAAAGTTACTCGTCGATGCGGTTAGCGCACTCCAGTCAAACCCGGTAGTCGCAACATGCAACTCCCGCGACAGGAAGCCGCGCGCACGCGCCTGCTCACGAATCGCATCCAGTGCTTCGTCAACCAATAGAAACTCGTCACCAGTGACGAGGTAGCAGGGAGCGAGAGATTTTAGGAGATGTGACGAAAGCTGATTAGCCTGAATCTTCAAGCAAGCTGCTCCATGCTTATCGACTCACCTTCGAGCAGCACAGGTATGCCGTCGTCGATGGGATAAACACGTTTGCCATCATCAGTGACCAGAGCTTCAGCCAGTGGCGTGGCAACTTTGGCTCCCTCGTGATTGAGGAGCTCACCGGCCGCTATCGCTGCATTGATTTTGGCGAGCTTGTCTTTCTTAAGTACGGCGAGTCCCTTATGCGAGACCGGGCACCGTAGAATTGTCAGTAAATGCTTGTCCATGCACCTATTGTAGCGCTTCAAACGCGCTTCAGGACAGCCGCAAGCTCAATATTTCCTGTACTTTGTGCGACCTCAATAATCGCCGGCAGGTCGTCCCGCAATGGATGGAACTGATCGTTGACCAAACGGCAGCGCATCGTCACCTTCAGCGCCGGGATATTCTCTCCGTGCCGAAGCATGTCGTGTATATACCGTTGCGCAAAAAACAAGGCATGCTCCTTCCGTTCCCAACGCATCATACGGTCGAAGAACCAGGCCCACGCACCGACCGTGTCGGGGTCTTGTTCGATCCAGCTAGTGATGTGATTGAATCCACTATCGCGATTGCCGCGGCTGATGATGCCGTACGCATGCGACAGTATTCCGGCGCGCTCCTGCTCCAGGCCGGCGAGCTTCTGGTCTTCGCTAGGCTCAATTGCATCCGGAATTCGAACATTGTCAACGAGTCCAAAAGGCTCGATCAGGGTGCCTGTTAAAGACGCAAAGGAAAAAAGTGCAAATAACTGCACGAAATTCCCCGCAAGATTCGGCAACTGTTCAGCCTGTATCGCCACCCAGCTAATCAAGAACAGATACACCGACGCCAGCCAAAAGCTCTCACCAGCTGACCTTAAGAGCTGCCAAATGGCAACCGGGTTCAGACTTTGAATGGGCGAGTGTGTAATCGCAAGCACCGCGAAACTGGCGGGAAGAAAGGCGCCGGCGAAGGCCAGCACCAGATACAAGCCTGTATTGCCAAAGCTATTGAATGCCAAATTCCCCAGATAGACCAATACGAGAGCGATCGGTAGCGGAAATAGCGTCCACATATTGCCGGCCCAGTTAAAGAACTCGGCATCAAATGCGGTCGGTATCTCTCCCTTCGCGGTCGCTTCCAGAACAATCATCTGATAGCGAAATACAGGCGGCAAACTCAGGATCAAGACCAGTATGCCCATAGGGCTGCCCGATGTGCCTATGCAAACGAACACCCAGAACATCAGCAATGGAAACAACACGACGGGCTCGATGAGCGGTAGGAAAACTGCCTTTAGCAGACTAAGAGGTTTCATCGTCGTCGCTGGCGGTTTTCGGCACTGGATCGTAACCCGATCCACCCCAGGGATGGCAACGGCCGATACGCCGGGCCGCCAACCACGAACCTTTCAACACTCCGTGCGTTTTTAGCGCTTCAATCGCGTAGCTGGAACAGCTGGGGTCGAAGCGACAGTTTGATCCAAGCCACGGTGAAATCGCAAACCTGTACAGCCGCACCAACTGGATCAGCGGCCACGCGAACACATTGCTCACGGTATTGGCCATCAGGTGGCCTGCGATGCCTCTGCAGCGAAGCGACGGATAGCCGTCAGCATGGACGACAAACCCGTACTGCGCGTTGGGCTAAGGTGGCTTTCGAGTTCCAGCGCCGCAACGAAATCCGGCGGTGTATCAAGAATGTCCTGAGGTTTACGTCCGCTGTACAAGCGCAGTAACAACGCGATCAGCCCTGAAACAATCGCGGCGTCGCTGATTGCCTGAAAATTCAGCCGGCCATCTTCCTCGGTCGCAACGAACCAGACTTGCGCCTGACAGCCGCGAATTCGATTCTCATCGTTCCGATACTCATCGGGAAACTCGGGCAGACGTCGCCCCAAGTCGATGAGGTATTGATAGCGATCCATCCAGTCTTCGAAAAACTCGAAGTCTTGAATCAGCTCCTGCTGCGCTATTTGAATTTCATTACTCAAGACTAGCTCCGCCGCCAGGAGGTTCCTTCGCGACCATCCTGGATGGTGACGCCGGCTTCCAGCAGTTGGTCACGAAAAGCGTCAGCAGCGGCATAGTCACCCGCCTTCTTGGCCGTATTTCGCTGCTCGACAATCGCTTCGATATCCTCTGACGACAAATCACCTTCGACGTGACCCGCGAACCACCTGTCCGGGTCATTGCCCAGCACTCCCAGCAACTCTCCGCTGGCATACATTTGCGCCGCGAGCGCCAGCTTCTTATCGCCCTCGGCCTTATTCAGTTCTTTCGCCAGACCGAAGAACGCTGCCATCGCCTTGGGTGAATTCAGATCGTCCTCAAGCGCGGCAATAAGGTCTGCTGGTACTTCTGCGGCCGCGATCGCGGCCGCAGATACTTTGATGCCTTGCACTGCCCCGTACAGTCGATCAAGCATGCGGCGTGCGGACTCGAGTGTTTCTGCCGACCAGTCCAGCGGCTGTTTGTAGTGGGCACTGAGCAACGCTAACCGAATCACTTCGCCCGGGACCGTCTTAATCAAGTCGTGAACCAGCAATACATTACCAAGCGACTTTGACATCTTGGTCTGATCCATACTCAGAAATCCGTTGTGCAACCAATAGCGCGCAAACGGCGCTCCATCGTGGGCGCAGCAGCTCTGTGCCATTTCGTTCTCATGATGTGGAAACACGAGATCACGGCCTCCGGCATGAATATCAATTGTGGTGCCAAGATGCTTCTCGGCCATCGCGGAGCACTCAATATGCCAACCGGGCCGACCGACTCCCCACGGCGAATCCCACCCAGGTAGCTCGGGCGTCGAAGGCTTCCACAATACGAAGTCATGCGCAGCTTTCTTATACGGCGCAACTTCAACCCGCGCACCGGCAATCATCTCGCGCAGATCACGCTTGGATAGCGCACCGTAATTTTCGTTCGAGGACACATCGAACAACACATGACCAGCGGCCTCGTAGGCGAATCCTTTCTCGATCAGTTTCTCGATCATCGCGACCATTTCAGCGATGTGGTGTGTTGCCCGCGGCTCGACATCGGGTGGCAGCACTCCAAGTGCGCCCATGTCATCGTTGTAGGCTTTGATATAGCGCGCCGTTATCTCGTCAATAGGCTTGCCAGTTTCAACCGACGCAGCATTGATCTTGTCGTCGACATCCGTGATGTTACGCGCGAATGTGAGCTTGTAACTGCGCCTCAATAGACGCGCAAGCAGATCAAAAACTACCGCAGGGCGCGCATTGCCGATATGCGCGTAGTTGTATACCGTTGGCCCACACAGATACATCGTCACCTCACCGTCAATCTGCGGTTCAAAGGGGACCTTCTTGCCCTGGAGCGTGTCGTGTAGCTGGATCGTCATGTGAGTTCGGTTCGTCATTCAAAGGACGCAATCATAACAATATTGCTGCTGGCTGCTACGCCCGGTATTCTTCCGACCCGCAGAAAATTATGACCAAGGACCCGAAATGTCTGTCGCGCCAGTCAGATTTCAAGCTCGCAACACTATTGAACAGGTGGAAGAAGGCAACGACCTCGCCCCCAAATTCGACGACCGCGGCCTGATCACTGTCGTCACCACCGATGCCGACAGCGGCGAGTTGCTCATGCAAGGCTATATGAACGCCGAAGCACTACAACTCACGATCTCGAGCGGCGAAGCGCACTACTACAGCCGCAGCCGCCAAGTCCTGTGGCACAAAGGCGCCACCAGCGGACTCGTCCAAACTGTCCGCGAACTCCTCATCGACGATGACCAGGACTGCATATGGCTTAGAGTCGACGTCAGCGGCGGCGCCAGCTGCCACGTCGGCTACCGAAGTTGCTTCTACCGAAAGGTACCGGTCGGCACCGAATTTGCTGACAAGCAATCTTCGGGACATGTAGAACTCGAGTGGACCGAATCTGAGAAAGTCTTTGATCCGGAGGAAGTTTACGGGGATGCGGCGAATCCTACGGTTTTGTAGGGTTGAGAATGTCGTAGGAGCGGCTGGCCATCGTTGTAAGGGCGTCGATCACTCAATCTCAAAACCGCCCTTCAGACTCATGTCGTCGTTTGTCCCGTCGACGTCTCGCAGCAGGTTGCGGTTCCGCCATCGCAATCGCACGTGCCTGAAAGGCGTACTCGATGGTTCCGATTATCCAGAAGAAGTAGCCGACCAGTTCGATGAACTCCTCGACGGCCAGTTTGATAATGCGGAAGTAGTCGTCGCCGAGGATAGACATCCATAGGGGTTCGTGGCCGACAAGTCGGACGAATGCGAACAGGATTACGGCGCCGGCGAACAACAGTGTGATGCCGGGTGATGGCCAAATTCTGGCGAGAGCTATTTGCAGGCGTCGGCGGCTTCTGTAAGTGTAGGCAATTGTCAGGGAGCCGAGAATGACGATTAGCACTTGCCAAAAATTGTCGCCTATCAAGAGATCCAGAAAGTAGTCCAGTTCTCGAATCAGAAATGCGAGAGCGAGACCCAGTAGCGGGATGGCGATCGGTCTTTGGGTTGGGCAGTAGCGTGCGACCCACGCCATGATAATGGCGCAGACGCCGAGGATGATGGCTTGGATGATCTCGACCGGGGAGAATTCGCTGGTGCCAAACTGGTCGGTATCGTTCGGCATGATATGCAGCTTGAGACTACCAGGAGATACGATCTCCATTTGCGTCAGCGCCCAGGTGACGAACGCGATCGCGATAAAATAGAGAAGGTAACGAAGCCAAGGCATACCCGACTATACACCGCGTTTCGACTACGGGCGTAGCCTGAATGTCGCTTCACCTGCGGCGCTTAGAAGTCTATGATTCATAAGAAACTCTAGTGCGTCTTCGGCATCATTTTGGAACCAGTCTCGCGTGTTTCCGAGCCGAAAACTGTAGCCCCAGGCATCCATATCTTGCATTAGCGCATCGCGGCCGACACCGGCAATGTGATCGGCAAGAACGACTTGCAGATAGCAAACGGCTGATTCTTCGAGATCATTGCCGCCAGCATCCTTCACGAGGCCAGCGCGGCGGGCCTCAGTCATACAGATAATGTGGCTGGTTTCATGCAGTAGCGAATGTATCGGCGTGTCGGCGCGAACGAACACCGTGCGGCCGACAATACCTGCTTCACTATCACCCCAGAAACTACCGGTAATAGCCGCATCCGCTTCGACCTGAACGAGTTTTAACTCGTAGCGCTGTAACAGCGCGTTGATCGCAGCGGGTGGTACATCGGCAACAAACAGCATCGGCTGTCAGAGCGTAGAAATCTGCTTCATGACTACGCGTACGAGATCGTCAATAATCGCCTCGCGAAGCAGTTGCTCTTCGTGCGCCTTTCCCAGCACCAATGTCGAGTCGTAGGTGTAGTCCCGAGTCAGCGTCAACGACTGCGGTGGCAGCAAACTATCGGCACCTGTGTCGAGACTGTAAGTGATTGTGTAGAAAACCTCGTACTCTGTCGGCACGTTGCGTGCGGATACCGACAACACGCGCTGCGATGTTTCATCAAATGAAATAGTAAAGACGGCGGTCGCATCGGCCGCGGATTCCGCCATCTCGACACCGGAAGCGCTCAGCTGCGATTTGAACTCACGAACAAACGGGCTGTAGCTGTCACTGGCACTGACATAGGTCCGCTCCATGGCAGCCGGGGCCGTGAAAGCGCCCTGCAGGTGGAAGCCGCACGCAGAAACGCTGGCAACAACGATAGCGAGCAGCGCTTTGCGAACAAGCCTAGACAACGATGTTAACCAGTCGGCCCGGCACCACGATGACCTTGCGTAGCTCTTTACCATCAATGAAGCGTTGCACATTTTCATTAGCCAGCGCCAGTGCTTCAGCCGTGTCTTTGTCAGCATCCGCTGCGAGGGATATCTTCGCGCGCAATTTGCCATTGACCTGCACCACCATTTCGACCAGATCCTGCTGCAGCGCACTATCGTCCACTACTGGCCAGCGCTGATCGATCAACACGCTGTCATGACCAAGCTCCTGCCATAAAGCGTGGCAGATGTGTGGCACCATCGGAGAGAGCATAATTACAATGCCGTCCAGCGCCTCACGCTCAACTGAACGTCCTGCATCGGATCCGTCAGAAAACTTATTCACGGCATTCAACAACTCCATTGACGCAGCAACAGCTGTATTGAAGCTATGTCGACGTCCTATGTCGTCACTAATCTTGGCGATAGTCTGATGCGTTTTTCGACGCAGCTCTTTCTGCGCATCGTTAAGGGCAGTAGCATCAACAGCGCCGCCTTGGCCATTGGCTGCATGCTCAGTAACGGCACTCCAAAAACGTTTCAGGAAGCGGAAGCTGCCCTGCACGCCATCGTCTGACCACTCGAGCGACTGCTCCGGTGGCGCGGCAAACATCATGAACAAGCGCACCGTATCGGCACCGTATTTTTCGATGAGACCTTGAGGGTCGACCGTGTTGCCCCTCGCTTTGGACATTTTCGCACCGTCTTTAAGTACCATCCCCTGCGTCAGCAGATTGGTGAATGGCTCGGACACATCGGTCAGGCCTTCATCTCGCATGACGCGCTGAAAGAAACGTGAGTACAGGAGATGCAAAATGGCGTGCTCGATGCCGCCCGTATATTGATCGACAGGCGTCCAGTACTGCGCTCGATCGTCGAGCATTGCGGTGTCGCTATCGGGACAGGCATAGCGAGCGAAATACCAGGACGATTCGATAAAGGTATCGAAGGTGTCTGTCTCACGTCGTGCATCCTTGCCGCAATTCGGGCAGGCCACGTTGACGAACTCCGGCATGTCTTTGAGCGGCGATCCGGTGCCCTTAACTTCGACATCCTCGGGAAGCACGACCGGCAGTTGCTCTTCGGGTACCGGCACAGCATCGCAATCATCGCAGTAGATGATCGGGATCGGTGTACCCCAGTAGCGTTGTCTGGAAACGCCCCAGTCACGCAAGCGGTAATTGACCTTGCGGCTACCGCGACCTGAGCTTTCGAAATAATCAGCGATCGCGTTGAATGCACCGTCAAAGTCGAGGCCGTCGTAATCGCCCGAATTGACCAGTACTCCACGTTCCAGATACGCGGCTTCTTCGATGTCTATCTCAGCACCATCTACAGGGGCGATCACCTGTTTGATGGGCAAATCGTGCTTCTTGGCAAACTCCCAATCACGCGCATCATGGCCCGGTACAGCCATGACCGCGCCCGTGCCATAACTCATCAATACAAAATTGGCGACCCACAACGGAACCTCTTCGCCCGTTAACGGATGTATTGCAGAGATGCCTAGCGCCATGCCCTTCTTCTCCATGGTCTCGAGCGTGGCTTCCTGAGCATCTGTCTGTTTGCAGTCTTCGATGAACGCGGCGACATCAGCATTTTCGGCTGCTGCCTTGCTGGCAAGCGGATGTTCAGCGGCGACGGCCATATAGGTCACGCCCATGAGCGTATCGGGCCGAGTTGTATAGACGGTCAGACGATCGTCGTCGCCAACAACATCGAACGACAGTTCGACACCTTCCGATCGGCCAATCCAGTTTCGCTGCATGGTTTTGACCGAATCCGGCCAACCTGGCATACGATCCAGTTCGTCGAGCAGCTCATCAGCATAGCCGGTTATTTTCATGAACCATTGCGGTATCTCGCGCCGTTCTACAAGCGCGTCAGACCGCCAGCCACGACCATCAATAACCTGCTCATTTGCCAGCACAGTTTGGTCTACCGGATCCCAGTTCACGATAGAATTCTTGCGGTATACGAGACCCTTCGCGAACATCTTGGTAAACAACCACTGTTCCCAGCGGTAGTACTCGGGTCGACAGGTGGTGACTTCGCGAGTCCAGTCATAGGCGTAACCCAGACGCTTCAGCTGGCCACGCATGTCCTCGATATTGCTATAGGTCCATTTGGCCGGAGGGATGCCGCGCTGGATTGCCGCGTTCTCCGCGGGCATACCGAAAGCATCCCACCCCATGGGTTGCAATACATGCTTGCCCTGCAAGCGATGATAACGAGCAATGACATCGTTGATAGTGAACACGCGGACATGGCCCATATGGAGCTTTCCACTCGGATACGGAAACATGGTCAGGCAGTAGTACTTTTCCTTGTCAGCGTCTTCGCCGACCACAAAACTGGCCGCGTCGTCCCAGTATTTCTGGGCCGCGAGTTCTACAGCCTCGGGGTTGTATGGGGTGCTCATAGGTGTCGCGTATCTTTAGTGCCGTGAAAACCCGCAAGCCTACATGAACAGGCTGCAAACCGCAGCAGTCGAGCGCCGCGTTCTAAATCCCGGTGCGGCTCCGCACCCAGGACGCACCCAGTATCAGGAAGCAAAGAATCATGACCGGCCAGTTGCCGAGCTCAGCGTAGACGGTCGTGCCCTTGTGCGAGCGGATATCGGCAGTCAGGATGTCGGCGTCAAATTGCTTGCCAACCTTGAGTAGTTTGCCATCCGGTCCGATAAAGGCACTGATACCGGTATTGGTCGATCGGACCGAGTAACGGCCGACCTCAAGCGCACGCATACGCGCGATCTGCAGGTGCTGGTGCGGGGCGATCGAATCGCCAAACCAGGCATCGTTGCTGACATTAATCAGAACGGCCGCCTCCGGGAAAGCGTACAGCTGCTCCGCGCCATAGGCGTCTTCATAGCAAATTGCCACAGCGAGCCGGAGCCCGTTTGCTGCGGTCAGCAGCGGCTGGACATCGCCGCCCGCTGATAGATCAGCGTACGGCAGATTTTGCATCTTCATCCATTTGCGGACGCTGGCTGGGACCGGAAAATACTCACCGAACGGCACGAGATGTCGTTTCCGGTAGACCTGGCGTTCAGCCGCCCCTAGCATGAAAACACTATTGAAAATTTGTGGTTCGATGCTGCGCTCGGTGCTGTTCTCGAGAATTCCGAGCAACACTGTCTGGCGGTTACGCCGCGCGTCGCGCTCGATCATATCCAGATAGTCAGCGACACGGACGTCGAGCGAGGGTATCGCGACTTCCGGCCAGATGACCAATTCGCTGTCTGGAACGCCCTGGGTAGACCTGCGATAAAAATCGAGCGTCGACTGCCGTTGCGAGACCAGCCATTTTTGGTCCTGTGGAACGCCGGCCTGCACGATCGTCGTACGAATAGCGCCCCCATAGGGCTCGGTCCAATCGACCACCCCCAGAGCACCGCCAAGAATCCACGGCAATACAATTAACGGCAACGCGATAAGGCGCTCGCGACCTGTCGTCATAATAGCGACGAGAATTGCGGATGTGCCAAACATCATCATCAGCGATACGCCGTAAACACCGAGTATCGGCGCCCAACCCGCCAATGCTGAGTCGACTTGCCCGTAACCGTGCGCCAGCCAGGGAAAACCGGTGAGGACCCAACCGCGAAGCCACTCAACCAAGACCCAGGCGGCCGGACCAATAAAGTACAGACGCCATGGCTCTCCGTGCGCCAAACGCGACATGAGCCATCCCGCGAAGCAGACAAAGACCGCCAATATGAATGACAAGCCGACCATCAGCAGAACCGCGATCCAAAGGGCGGCATTGCCAAATACGTGGACCGATATGTATATCCAGTAAGTGCCGGTCAGAAACAGCCCGAATCCAAACCAGAAAAAGTGTGCCGCAGCGTCTTTGGGAGAAACCGTCAGGGCAACAAACAACAGCGGCAGTGTCAGAAGCGGCGCGAGAATGGACCACTCAGCCGGAGCGAAAACCAGCGTTGAGGCACAGCCGATGATGAACGCCAATAGCAGACTGAGCTTCGGCCGGTCCGCGCTCAGTGAAAACAGGAAATGCTGATCTTTCTTATTAGCCACGAGAATTAGTCATGCGTTCTGATCGCCGCTGCGTTGTACCTGCAATGCGTCAATTCGTCGCTCATCAGCCTTGATAACTGAAAATTCGAAGCCACCAAACTCAACCTTTTCTCCACGGCGTGGAAGTCTACCGAGCTCGTGCATGACGAGACCGCCGACTGTGTCATATTCTTCGTCATCGAGAGCACTCTCGAAGTATTCGTTGAAGTCTTCAACTCGAGTCAACGCACGTACAGCGAAACTCGGCTTACCATTGCGGTCGCCATCGGGACGAATGAACTCGGCCTCTTCGTGATCATGTTCGTCATCAATGTCACCGACAATCTCTTCGAGTACGTCTTCGATGGTCAGCAAACCGGCAACGCCACCGTATTCGTCGACAACAATCGCCATGTGATTGTGGCTGGCGCGGAATTCTTTGAGAAGTGCATTGAGGCGCTTCGACTCGGGAATAACAGACGCGGGCCGCAGCAGTTTTTTGATCGTCAGCTCTTTCGCTTCATCGCTACCGTAATAACGCAGCAAATCTTTAGCCAGCAGAATACCCAATACCTCGTCGCGATCCTCACCGATGACGGGAAAGCGAGAGTGTCCTGATTCGACGATCAACCTGAGCGTATCGTCAAATTCGTCTTCAATATCGATGACGACCATTTGAGATCGCGGCACCATGACCTCTCTGACCTGCGTTTCGGATACCTCAAGCACGCCGGAGAGCATGCTTTTCTCTTCAGCATCGAGTTCCACGTCGGATTGAATAAAGGTCTGAATTTCATCGCGGCTCCAGGGTTCGCCCTTGATGGCCCGCATCACACGCGCAACCAGTCCGGGTGTACCCGAGCCGCTGGTACTTGGAGGTTTTTCGTTCATATTGGACAAGTGTATCAGTTCCCCTGCGGGGACTCCCATTGGTGAGTAGCATAGGGATTCTCGATCCCGTGCGCGCTGAGGATTTGGGCTTCGAGGCCCTCCATTTCAGCCGCATCGTCATCGCCAACATGGTCGAATCCCAGCAGATGTAAGGTGCCATGAACGATCATATGTGCCCAGTGGTCACTCAAGATCTTGCCTTGTTCGTTGGCCTCGTCACTGACGACCGCGGCGCAGACTACAATGTCGCCCAAGGGCATCGCCTCGGCCGGCAACCCGGCGATTTCTCCGGCCGGGAATGACAAGACATTTGTCGACTTGTCTTGTTCGCGAAACTCACCGTTAAGCTGGCGCATTTCGGCGACGTCCACGACCCGCACTGACACCTCAGCACTGCAGGAGCGGTCGGCAGCGTTCAATGCGCGGTCGACCCAAAGTGCTATGTCACCCGCTTGTGGAACTGACGTATCGTCAACCGCTAGCTGAACGTCAACTTGAGCGGTCATTTTCTTCGTAAGCTTCGACGATGCGCTGCACCAGCTCATGCCGAACGACGTCCTTCGGATTGAAATAGGTGAATGAAATTCCCTGCACGTCATTCAACACATCGATCGCATTTTTGAGGCCCGATACCTGGCCCGATGGCAAGTCGATCTGAGTGATATCACCGGTTACGCAAGCGCGTGAACCGAAACCGATTCGTGTCAGAAACATCTTCATTTGCTCGATGCTCGTGTTTTGCGCTTCATCGAGTATCACAAAT
>Ga0209344_10002085_pt1 | contig 23332 bp, 26 predicted proteins | sample Cruoilmetagenom6_FD_187293 | JGI IMG/M metagenome (GOLD analysis project Ga0209344, IMG submission 187293) | Oil polluted marine microbial communities from Coal Oil Point, Santa Barbara, California, USA - Santa Barbara Oil Seep Sample 6 (SPAdes)... | ecosystem: Environmental > Aquatic > Marine... | reverse complement strand
ATCGAGAAACTCCCCACAAAACAAAGAAGCCTCTGAATCGCAGATCAGGCGCTATCCCGTAAGTGTGGGGGCGGCGCACCGCTTACACTCTAATAATTGAATCTCAATGTATTTTTTTGCGGAAGTGGTAACGGAAAGGATCTTGGAATGGCAGGTAAGGTAATCAAAATTGAGCGGCTTTCACCAAGGGATGGCGCAGTTGAAGAACCAGAATTAAGTGCGAAAGGCTATTGTCTCGGAGATCCGAAATTTGGGGCAGAAAAGCATCATGCCAAAAATGCTGTTTTTGCGAAAACACTGGACGAGGTGGCGGAGCTTGTTTCTGCAGGTTTCTCGCTGCGGATGGTGGGTAGCGGGAAGCGGGCATCACTTGTTTCGCCGAAGAGCTTGCGCATTGTTCGCGACTAGTTGGCAGTAGGTGCGGCATCCGTAGGAGAACTTAGCATGATAGCTGCGGCCAGATCGGTGGTTGCCATAATCTAAGTGTGCTTCGCTGCCAGTTGAGGGAGGGGCCTAAACCGTTGCCAAGGACCGCCTACTACAGCATCATTCAGATCGCTGAAGTTCAGTTAGGAAGGGCCAGCATCTGTAAGACGAATAAAGAACTTATGTGTGGTCAGCCCAAGAGAAGTTCTAGGAAGGCCGTCAGTCTGCAACGTTTCAGAAACCATTAAGGGCCTTCGGGTAGCAAGCAAAAACAACCATGTCGGACGAATATGACAAGCAGAGCCTTACAAGACTAATCGATGCAGCCTATGAATTGGAGGATGAGTACTTTGGCCGACTTTCTGATGCCAAAGATGAGCAAGCCAGCGCCAAGATCAAAGCCGAATTCGAGAATAAGAAGCAAGAGATATCAATAAAGTTTCAAAAACTGGCAGATTTTCTTTTCAGAAACAATGCATTTGATACGAAGGAGCAAGCTAGGAAGGCAATCACCTCGGACCCGAATGATCGGATGTATTTTCTGGGTCCTGATGGCGTGGTTCCTGACGATGGAACTCTAAACCCAGAACATGAGGTTGACGGCCTACTTGCGCTCATGAATGGTAGAGAGTTCCACTTTCAAGTCCCAGTTGCTTATGTCAGGTCTGGTCCAGAGCTAACGGTTGAATTCGAACGAAACAAGCTCGACGCACCTTCCTTGTCAGCTATGCGTGTTCGATTAACAAGCAATTACTCATCACTGAGGGCCTTCGATGTGGTAGGCTCCTTTAACCTCGGACCACGGCAAAAAAGTCAAAACCGGTTGCGTCACGAGAATTGGATTTGGGTCGAAGGCTCCCTTCACGGAAAGAACTTTCAACGGGTCAAACTATTTGTAGAGGCTCTGTGCCAGGAAATACAGGGAGCATTGCTTGCGTCTGAGTTATGCAAATTTGAACTTACTCATCTCATTTCTCCCCCAGAAATGTTGATAGGAAGCGGGGCCACGTTTAACATTGGATCATACGTTCATTCGATCGTGTCTGGAGTTGCGTACTCAGTATCCTATTCTCCAAGTTTAACTTCTGAGGGTGAGTTGGACATGCGTGAGGGGCTTGGCCGACCGCTTGGCCGCCGTATCCGGCAGCTTGAAAGACTTTTTCGCGGTGAAGACGATCGAGCACGGGAAATAAGACAGGCTCTCCGGATGTACTTGAGAGCCCACGCGGCGTGGAGCGAAGGCGAAAAGGCTATGTTTCTCGCAACTCTTCTTGAAGGTCTTCTGCTAGACAGGCGGAAGGAAGACCTATCCGCGCGGCTGCAGGATGCAGTTGCCTACTGGGTTGGCACAACGGCGATAGACCGGGATGGCATCAGAGCGCAGATTAAGAAGCTTTATTCCGCTAGATCGGATTTCGTTCACAATGGTCAACTCACACCGTCGAACTTTGACGCTGGCAAAGTGCTTGCTTTGGCCCAACGGGTCATCGAAAAGGAGATAGTTAACCTGTAGCCTTGGCAGATCCAGCGCAATGAATAGAAACAGTTGCTAGTGGGCCGTGTTTCACGAGGGTGAACGCCTGCGAACTGCACCGGCTTGGTTCTCAGTCGCGTTTGAAGCGAGTGGGATTCCAAACGACGGGTTGGTATAGTGAATTCAATGGCTTAGGGGGTAGAGAAGGTTGGACGCCAGTTCCATTCCCTCCGCCACTTACCCTAGAGAAACGTTTCTCCCGATCCGGCTGCGGCCGGATTTTTCCGTTATATTCGAAGGTTATGCGGAAGGGGCTGTTGACCGGCCCCGGTGCCAGGAAGGCCAAAAGCGTTCTCTTGGGGCAGATATTCTCTGAAGCTGATGACTGCGGTGTTTTGGTGAATTTCTTATAATGTATGTATCCGTCCGGCTACGCAGCACTTGACGCCTATTGCGGCGTCCAATTCCAAGGGGCGAGTATCGTCGATACGGTTGATCTTGTGATCGGCGATGCGCTCGAGGACCCAGGTGAGCCAGGCTTCGGGATTGACGCCGTTCATGCGGGCGGTTTCGATGAGCGTATAGGCGTTGGCCGCGGCTTTGCCGCCACCTTTTGAGCCCATAAAGAGGTAATTTTTCCTGCCAAGGGTCAGGGGTCTGATTGACCGCTCGCAGATGTTGTTGTCCAATTCCAGCTGTCCGTTTTCGAGGTATGGCCGCGCCTTGGGCATTCTGTCGTTCCAGCGCGGCCTGCCCGGGGCGGCGGGGCTTGTAGTGGTAGGTCGAGGTATCGAGCCGAAGAGCGTAGCACGCCCGCCGGATCGATACGCCCCAATCTACCAGCATCCCGTCAACCAGCTTGCGCTTCCAGGCAGGCCTTAAAGCTTTCGGCGGATGACATCCTGCAACATCTCTCGGTCCAGTGTCAGATCGGCCACGATCTTTTTCAACCGACCGTTCTCGTCCTCCAACGCTTTCAGCCGCCGTATTTCATCCGGCAGCAAACCCGCGTACTTCTTCTTCCAACTGAAGTAGGTGGCCTGGCTGATCCCCGCCTTCCGACAGATCTCCGCGACTGACGTGCCTTCCTCGCCCTGCTTCAAAACGAACGCCTTCTGCGCGTCCGAAAATTGCCATGCCTTCATCGTTCTCAGTTCCTCTTCCAGCCGGGGAAGTTTAACCGAAAACTCCAGTTTCAAACGGTCCGAATTCCAGCGAGCAGAGCACACTCCTGCCGCTGCTGAACGACCGGTCGGAGGGATCAGTCGAGTTCAAACACCCGAAGATCAGCGTGGTGCTGAAGGGGCTCGGCGAGGACTGGACCCCCGGCTACAAGCCTGCGTTCAACTTCCAGGTGAACTTGATGGATACCGGCACGGTCCTGACCGGTCACGCCGTGCCGGCCGCTTGAGCGAAACGCCTCGCCGCGCGCGCCCTTCACCCGGTCTCGGCGCGGCAGATCTTTTCCCATTCGGGGCTTCCTGGGCCGACTACGCAGCGCCCGTCCTGGCGCAAGCTCAGGCGCAGGTGGCATCTCTTGATTTCCTCCTTGAATTCGGTCGCGTGGATTGCGCGCACGGCGTCATAAAGGCTGCAGTGAAATGTGTCGTCTTGGGGGCTGAGGGTGTAAAATACCCATTTGCCATCCTTCTCGGCCCGGACCAGGCCCGCCCTTAGCAGGATCTTCAGGTTGCGGGAGACGTTGTAATGGGTCTCGCCCAGCACATCCATGGCCTCGGCCACGCAGATGCGTTCGTTGACCTGCAACAGCAGCCAGAACAACCGAAGGCGGTGCGGCTCGGCTATGGCCTTCAGCACTTCGACATAGCGATCATCCATTGTGTTATTCCCCGGCTATCCTTGGCCCAAGACTACCCAAGCCCACGGCGGACAGCAACGCGGTGGTGGGGGCTCAGCTTTTGCCGCCGTCATTCGCCAAAGATGCCAGAATCATGACAATTCCGATCAGGATCACGATGCCGGAATGGGTGGCGTGGAACAGGATTTCGCCTTTGCTGGCCCCGCTCAGCAGCGCGATCCAGAAAAAGGGGCAGAATAGACCGAGCAGAGCGATACTGGCGCCCGAGCGGGCGGATTGTGGCAGCCTGCGCGTCGTCACCGCGTGTTTCGCGGCACGCCACAGATGCGTGTAGGGGCAGAAGTTCAGCAAACGGGTGGGTTTCATGATCCTATGGGTTCCCTTGTGGTTTGCGGCGCGGCGAAGAGAAAGTCGCGCATGACGCGACGCATGCCGGTGCTGTCTTCGGGCAACAGCAGGCTGGAGCGGGCGCTCTCCAGAACGTGGGGCTCGAAGCGATGGGAAATGACCGACAGAAAGGCATCAAGGAATGGAATGGTGAATTCGGGATGCCCTTGGAGCGTCAGCACCCGGCCCTTACGACCTGTGAGGTAGTTCGGGCAGAAACTGGAACCGGCATAGCGGTTCAGGCCCGGGGCGGGTTGCACCACCTGATCCTGGTGCATGGCCGGCAGGGACAAGTTTTGCCTGATCGGCAGCTTGGACAGTTTGCGGGTCAAGCCCACAGAATAGACGCCGAGACCCCAGCCTTGGGCTGCGCGTTCGACCCGGCCTCCCAGGGCATGGTGGATGATCTGGTGCCCGAAACAGATCCCGGCAAGCCGCCGTTTACCGACATGTGCGCGGCGAATGAAACCGGTGAGCTGGGCGATCCATTCATGCTGGTCAAAGACGCTCGCCGGGCTTCCTCCGACTAGATAGGTATCGGCCTCGCCGATATCGCGCGGCAGCTCGCCCTTGTGGACATGCCAGACCCTGATGCGCGCCGCTCCAAGCTGGAACCGCTGCACGAGGCATTCGGCGTAGGTGCCAAACTTGGGTTGCAGGGCCTCGGGCGTATCACCGCAAAGCAACAGGCCGATCCGAGCTTGTTGTCCTCGCGGTGATTTCCCTTGAGCGCCAGCGTCAGGCGATGACAACAAAGAATGCCCCTCCGATCATGGCAAGCGTCAGCACCGTGACGACAAAAGCGACCACGGCCTTGGGCTTGAGGATCGACGAAATGATCGCGATCTCAGGCAGGCTGGCCCCGGTGCCACCGATCAGCAGCGCCATGGCGGCGCCCATGCCCATACCCTTGGCAATCAGGACCTGAAGCAAGGGCAGTGCCATCTCGATACGCAAGTACAGCGGCACGCCGATACCGGCGGCAATCGGGATCGCGTACCAGCTGTCGCTGCCGACGTATTTCTCGACCATATCCGCAGGCAGGAACGCCGCCGACAGGGCGCTGATCACGGCGCCGATCAAGACGTAAGGGATGATCCGTTTAAACAGGGCGAGGGCGAAGGGCATCGAAGCACGGATGCGCTGCGCATGGGGCAGCGTTGCGTGGGTAGAGGTTGCCGTATCGGCTGAAAAGACAATAGGCACGCCCGTGTCGTCGCAGCCAGACGTCGAGGTGGCAGCACAGCTTGTCATGGCCACGGCGGGTGTTCCGCCGCAGGTGGGGGCAGGGGCCGCGCCGCACGCTGAAGCGGGCGCCGCGCCGCAGGTGGCTCCCGGCGCGGACAGGTTGCGCCGCACCGCGTGTTTCAGGGGCGTCAGGCCGATCAGATAGCCCGACAGGATCGCCCCGCCCAACGTGATGACGATATAGACCAATGTCACCTTGACGCCGAAGGTCGCCAGGATCAGTCCGACTACCACGAAGTTGCACAGCGGTGCCGAGATCAGGAAACCGAAGATCGTGCCCATCGAGGCGCCCACCTCGGCCATGCCCATGACCACCGGCACCATCGATGCGCTGCAAAATGGCGTGAGCGTGCCCAGAAGTGCTCCCATCAGCGGGCCGCGCTTCTCGTGTTTTGCCAATTTCTTCTGAAGTTTTTCCTGCGGGATGTATTCGCGCACGATGCCGGTGAGTACCGACACGACGGCGATGATGATGATGAGCGCCCCTCCGACGTGCAGGAACTCATCAAGGGCGATCTTCCAGGGATTGTCTTGCATCTTGCGACCATGGCTGTTGCGATTCTAATAAATGCACATTAGCGCGAATATACATATAATCAAGATAAGTACCACGAACTCTATCACATGCCTCGGGTTGCATGTCGATGCGGTGGAGGTGTCTTGACTATTGATACTGCCGGCGTTTTTCGGCAACGGCAAAATGCTGTTCAAGGGCTACAACCTGCGGCACAAGCGGTCTCTTCTGGAGATCGAACCCATGGATACCGGCGCGGTGCGGACCCGCCATGCCGTCCAGGCTGCTTGAGTGCCGGTGCTACGGTCGATCCAAAATGGGGAGAGGCCGACAAGCCCGTGCGGCGCCAGCGCTGTATTTCGCCTGAAGCGGAGAACGTTTGTCTCCGGTCCCGTTCCCTCCGCCACTTGCCCTTGAGAAAGCGTTCTCCCGATCCGGCCGCGGCCGGATTTTTCCGTTGTTTTCGAGGGTTATGCGGGAGGGGCTGTTCACCGGCCCCGGTGCAAAGAGGCGTAAAGGTGTTCTCTCAGGGCCGATATTCTCTGGACCTGTTAACCGCGCGCAGTCCGGTTCAGAGTGGTAACCTACAAATCAATCGAAGCCGCGTTCGCAGATATTCCCAACGTGGAGGTGGCGCACTTCAACGCAATTGCCGGGCCCGACTGCTACAACGATGTCGGCCTGCTGATCAGCATCGGTCGGCCCCTGCCACCCAGCCAGGAACTGGAAGCACTCACCGGGGCCTGTTTTGGCCACGTACCCCAAGGCCGGTACCGGCGTGATGTGGCAGGCATCCGCATGCGTTCGGGCCAGAACCGCAGCCTTGGTGTTCTCCGGTACGAAGACGAACTTGCCGAAACCCTGCGTGCTGCCATCTGCGATGATGAACTTATACAGGTGATCGGTCGGGGGCGTGGGGTAAACCGGACTATACAAAACCCGCTTGAGGTCCATGTCCTGTCGGACGTCGTATTGCCGTTGGTTTACGATCGCCTCACTGCCTGGGAGGTTGAGCGTCCGGATATGCTTCAGCAGATGCTGCTCGCCGGTATCGCAGTTGATAGTCCGGCAGACGCGGCGGCGTTGCATTCACAGCTCTTCAAGAACGGGCATCAGGCGAAGATGGCATTCGAGAGGGGAGGATTTAAGGCACAGAACCCTATGAATAGTTCTTATAGGGAAATGTGCCTTAAATCGGCTGCCTATAAACGTGCCGGTCGAGGGCGTGGCTGGCAGCGGGCCATGTGGATTGACGGAGACGCAGCGACGGCACGGCAGCGTCTGGAGGCAGCGTTGGGTGATCTGGCTCTGTGGCAGCCAGAACAGCACGTTCTTGTACATGCGGGTTTGGAAGCAGACTAGTCATCCAGATCACAGGGGGGGGCAGTTCAGAGCCCATTTTGCGGCAGTCTGCGTTCGGTATTAATATCCGCAACGGCCACAAAGCAAACTTTGCAACGCCTATGCCTTTTCCTCAAATTGGCCATTCGAGCCAACGAGAGCGGATTGACCTGTTTGACAATACGATAACATTACATTGCCTTTCGGCTTTCGATCTCTTCGTTAAGCCGATCGAGTTCGCGCTCGCCCTCGGGAAGCCCCTCGCGCGAGAGTAGAACTGCGACCTGACGCAGGCTCGGAATGTGGCTGCAAATCACCAAAAGCATGACCATGATCGGCACCGACAAAAACATGCCGGGGATCCCCCAGACAGCTCCCCAGAAGGCGAGGCTCATGATGATCCCGAATGAGGACAAGCGTAGCGCCCGGCCCATCATCCAGGGATCGATCACATTTCCGTTCATAAACTGGATAGCGCCGGTAATCACGAACAGCAGAGCTGTAGTAGTGGCGTCGCCAGTTTCGACATACCCTACAAGCGCCACCATTCCAGTCGCAATAATTGAGCCTATGTTGGGGATGTAGTTCAGAATGAACGTTAGAATCCCTAGAGACATCGCGAGCTCGATGCCAAAAAATATCGCCACCGCGTAGATCATTGCACCGGTAATCAAGCTCACCGCAGTCTTGACGAGCAAGTAATAGTTTACCCGGTGGATGATTGAGATGATGATTTTATTTGCACGCTCGGCCTGGGTCTGGTCGCTGAAGAAATTCGACATCTTGGTGTCAAACCAGATTCGCTCGGCGAACAAAAAGCCGACGAAAAGGATAACCAGAACCGTGCCTTGCATCAGGTTGCCTGCCTGCCCGGCAGCCGTGCGCACGTAGTTCGATAGTTCGAAGCTGTTCAGTGAGCCGAGGACCGCCCGCTCCACATCCTCACCCATCCAGGCGAACAGTGAGGCCACCGCCGAAGGAGCTCGCGCGGCATAGGAAAGCGTTGTGCTCAGAACTGTGTTGAGTTGCGCCAAAAGGATGGAGGACAATAGCAGGAGCGCTGTCGAAATGAGCAAAAGGGCGGTGATCGAGGCGAGCCAGTTGGGGACGCCGAAGCGACCGATGCGTTGCCGCGCGATCAGTCGAATCACATCCGAGGTCAGCGAAAACAGGATAATTGCCACCGCTAAGGAGATCAGAAGGAACCGCGCCTGAACCAACAGAAACAGCACCACTGCAAAAGCAATTATGACAAGTGCGCCGGTGCGCACCCGCGCGTATTTCTCGCTTTCGCCCAGAGTTCCAGACATCCTGTCTTTCTCCGCCCGCATGGGTTTCAGCTTTCTTCCTTGATTTGACTATCAGCAGTTCAGCTCAGCAATACACGTCATTTTGCGGATGTGCCAACGACCTGCTGACCGGACCGTTGTGCAGCTAACGAGGCGGACCGCGTGACCCAATCGCCCGTCTTGGCCGCACGACCCTGTTCTGGTGTAGGCGCGCTTGAGCCTGTTCAACAGTCATTCGACTGAACAACACGAAGGTAAGCTTCGGCCTGTCCGGTTGTTTTTTACGCCGTAACCGCCGCTGATCGTGATCATTAAAAGCGCTACAGCGAATGTCGGCTCCGTCCGCATGTCAGTTCTTCGGCCACGATGCCGCGGATACCTGCTCTCGTTTGGTGTGCTGTATGCGGGCGGATCAATGGAGGCGTCTTGGCTTAGGGTTCGTTTCGGCCCCGAGTTCTTGCAGTAAGTGCAGCCGATCCAGCGCTGGCGATTATGATGCTCTCTTTGCAAGATGGCGGCTCCTGTCGTCACTTGTCATTTAATGTCAATATTCCAATGACTTGCCTGATTTGATATACTGCCTCTGAGGTGGGTTCATTGCACGGGGCGGGGGCATGGCAGCAACATTCCACAATCAGACGGCAGGCTATGACGCGATTGGTGCGCGGGCGGTCGATATGTGCCTGGTCGCGGACCTTGTGCCCTACGCGCGCAATGCCCGGACCCACAGCGAGGCGCAGGTGGCCAGGATCGCTGGCTCGATCCGCGAGTTCGGGTTCAACAACCCGGTGCTGGTGGACGCCGAGAGCGGTATCATCGCGGGGCACGGTCGGGTGCTGGCTGCGCGCAAGCTCGGGCTGGAGCGGGTGCCGGTGATTGAGCTGACCCATCTGAGCGAGGCGCAGAAACGGGCTTATGTCCTCGCGGATAACCGACTGGCCGAGCAGGCGGGGTGGGACTGCGAGATGCTGGGGCTGGAACTGGCGGACCTCTCGGAGCTGGGGATCGATCTGGGCGATATCGGCTTTGAAGGGGCAGAGCTGGATGCATTGCTGGATCATGGGGCGGGGGATCCGAAAGAGGAAGAAACACCCGAAGCCCCCGACGTCCCGGTCTCGCGAACGGGCGATCTCTGACAACTGGGCGCGCACCGGCTGATGTGCGGCGACGCCACGGACGCGACTGCTGTCAAACGTCTGTAACGGCGTCACACCGCATCTCATGGTCACGGATCCACCATATGGCGTGATGTACGATCCGGACTGGCGTAACCGGGCAGGGGCCTCGGAGACGAAGCGCACCGGCAAGGTGTTGAACGACGACCGGGCCGACTGGCGGGACGCCTGGGCACTGTTTCCCGGAGACGTGGCTTATGTCTGGCATGGCGCACTGCACGCGACGACCGTGGCCGAGAGCCTGCAGGCGAGTGGCTTCGATATCCGCAGCCAGATCATCTGGGCCAAGGAGCGGCTGGTGCTGAGCCGTGGGCACTATCACTGGCAGCACGAGCCCTGCTGGTACGGCGTGCGCGGCAAGGGGCACTGGTCCGGGGATCGCACGCAAACCACGCTCTGGACGATCCCGAACCGGGATCAGGACGCGGAGACTGTTCACGGGACCCAAAAGCCGGTGGAGTGCATGCGCCGCCCGATGTATTCACTGCGGTGTCGTTCCTGCGCAGTTACGTCCTGCGCCGCCTCTTCACCCGGGTGGCCTGCTGATGGGGCGCCCACCGATCACCCTGACGTCGGCGCAATGCCGGGAGGTCGAGACTTTGGCTGCCTTGCTGAGCCAGGAGCAGATCGCGGATTACTTCGGGATTGCCCGCAACACCTTTCGGGCCATCTGCGCGCGCGACGAGGAGGTTGTTGCGCACTATAAAAGAGGCAAGGCCAAGGCGATTGCGCATGTCGCCAACGGGCTCCTGCAGAAAGCCAGAGCAGGGGACACGGCCTCGTCCATCTTCTATCTCAAGACGCAGGCGGGCTGGCGGGAAACCGCTGCCATCGAGCACTCCGGTCCCGAGGGTGGCCCGATCGAACTTTCCAACGCCAGCAGGCGATTGAAAGACCATATCGATCGCATCGCCGAGCGTATCCGTGCGGTAGAGGCCGACGATGCAACTGTGGTTGGTGATCCGACTGAGGCCGGGGGGGAGGGTCAAACTCTGGCAGGTGACGACGGGGACCGGCGGGGGGAGCCAAACTTTTACACGGCCACAATTCAAACCGGGGGTCGAACGGGCTGACAGTGGAAAAGGAGAGCCGTCATGGCACCGCGAGGACCAAAGACGAAACCGACCAAACTCAAGCTGCTGACCGGGACAGCGCGCACCCACCGGCTCAATCCGCATGAGCCGCAACCGGACGTCGCGCACCCCGATGCGCCGGAGCACCTGACCGATGCCGCTCGCGAGGAGTGGGATCGGATCGTTGTCGATCTGGTGGCGCTGGGGATCCTGACCCAGCTCGATCGCGGTGCCCTGGCGGCCTACTGCCAGGCCTATGGCCGCTGGAGTGCCGCTGAGGCCGCGCTGGCGCGCATGGCTGACCGGGACGCAATGACCGACGGGCTGATCGTCAAGACCAAGAGCGGCAACCTGATCCAGAACCCGCTGGTGGGTGCCGCGAACAAGGCGATGGCCGACATGGTGCGCTATGCGGCAGAGTTCGGCCTGACGCCATCAGCTCGGACCCGAGTGGCGGGCATGAGTGATGCAGGGCCCAACCCATTCGCCGAACTTGATGAGTTCTTTGCCTGATGGGCAGTCGACATGCCCGAAGCCAACGACCTGACCGTGGGCATCATGGCCCTCGTGGCGCAGCAGGAACGCGAGGCGATCTCGCGGCGCACGAAGGAGGCGCTGGCAGCCGCCAAAGCGCGTGGGGTGAAGCTGGGTAACCCCAACGGTGCGGCGGCGTTGAAGCGGGCAGGGAAGGGCGGTGACGCGTTGCGCGCGACTGTTGTGGCAAACGCCGACGCCCATGCCGCCGATCTGGCGGATGTCCTGAGGGATATCCGTGCGCAGGGCCATGTGACGCTGCGCGCCATCGCCGCTGAGTTGAACCAGCGCGGCGTTCTTACAAGACGCGGCGGTAAATGGCATGTGTCCAGTGTCAGGAACTTGGTGCGCAGGATTGATCGCACTTTGTGCGCCAGTCGTTAGCCATCGTTCGCCAAACGTGGGTCGCGGAGAAGGCCAATGGAAACCAACGCTGGACGCTGGACGCTGGGTGCTGCGGCTCGCCGTCCTCGTGATCGCGACGAGCTGGTTGACCGGCTGCGCGGCGGAGGGTTTTGAATCAGGCGGTTTGACGGCATGTCCGCCGGTCGCGGAATACAGCAGGGAGTTACAGGCGCGGGCGGCCGAAGAATTGGCGATGCTGCACAACGGATTCACGGGCAATGGTAGCATTTACTTTGTTGTGGTCAGGCCCTGCAAATGACGCTGATCGAGGATTACTATCCGAAAGGCGGGTCGAAGGGCGGGCGACCGCGGATGCTGCGGGTCTAGTTCCTCGAGAACTGGTATGCGCTGAGCGACCCAATGGCGGATGAGCACATCGGTTTAAAATACGACAATTTTTCCATTCCGCTTAAGCCGGTTTTGCGCTGAAAGCGCGCAGGTCACAAATTTTCGAGATGGCACCAGATCGTGTGACCATCTGCAAAGTCTCGACGGGGCGGAGCCACGGAGTCGCAAATGTCACCGGTCCGTTTGGGGCATCTGCGTTGGAACGGGCAGCCGGTTCTGGGGGGCGACAATTCAACCGCATCGTTGGTGACAAGGGTTGGGGCAAAATCAGGGTCGGGTTCCAGCACCGCCCCCAGCAGGACTTTCGTGTAGGGATGTGAAGGGTCTCCATACACATCCTTGGTCCGTCCGATTTCGCACAGCCGGCCCTGATAGAGCACAGCAACACGATCCGACAAGACACGCACAACGGCCAGATCGTGACTGACGAAGACATAGCTTGTATTGTTTTCGCGACGCAGATCATCCAGCAATTCCAGCACGGCGGCTTGCACTGAGACATCCAGCGCCGAGGTGATTTCGTCGCACAGCACCAGATCAGGCTGGGCCGCAAAGGCACGCGCCACAGCCACACGTTGTTTTTCGCCGCCTGAAAGCTGACTGGGCAATCGATCCAGATAGTGACCGCCCAGTCGCACCTGTTCCAGCAATTGCGTGCTGCGCGCATTCAGTTCCTGACCGGACAAGCCGAAGTAAAGCTTTAGCGGCTGTGCAAGGATCTGCGCCACCGTCTGACGGGGGTTCAGGCTTTCGTCGGGGTTCTGAAAGATCATCTGGATCTGGCGCAACTGTGACGCGTTTCGGTCCTCGACGCGAGGTGGCAGAGCACTTTCATCGGCCGCGCCCACGGTGCCCCGCACCGGCGGCAACAACCCCGCCACGGATTTGAGGATCGTGGATTTGCCCGACCCGCTTTCGCCAACGAGGCCTAAAGTTTCACCTTTTCGCAGGGTGATCGTTATGCCATCAACCGTCGCTGTCGCCTGACTTTCGCGCCTCGCCAGTTTATCCAAAAAGGTGACGCGTGCGTAGGAAATCGCCAGATCGTCCAGTTCCAGCGATGTGGCGGCAGGCAGGTCGCGCTGGCGGACGGCCCGCTGGCCAACAAGGGGGATTCTGTCGACTTGGTTGACGTGGTGACAGCGGGACTTTGCGCTGCCGGGGTCAGTGCCTTGGATCAGGTCCGGGTGCACATCGCGACATTGATCCGAGGCGATGGTGCAGCGATCCACAAAGGAGCAACCGGTGCCGGCGTAACCGGGGGCGGGGGGGCGGCCATCCAGTGCGCGCGGCAGATGCGTATCCTTCAGCTTGGGGATCGACGCCAGAAGGCCACGCGCATAGGGGTGGCCCGGTTCTCGCAGAACCTTGTGCGCGCTGCCTTCCAATACGACCTCGCCGGCATACATGACGATGACACGATCACAGACCCGGGCGATTGCGCCAAGATCATGGCTGACATAGACCATAGCCATGCCCGTATCGCGGGCCAGATCGCGCAGAAGTTCGAGAATATGGGCTTGGGTCGTCACGTCCAGCCCTGTCGTTGGTTCATCCAGCAACAGGGCTTCAGGTTCACCCGCCAATGCCATGGCGATGGCGACGCGTTGCTGTTGTCCTCCCGACAATTCGTGTGGATAGCGCCGGGAAATACTAACCGGGTCCGGCAACCGGACCTGACTTAGTAATTCGGTCACGCGCGCGTCATGGGCCTCTTTCGGTAGCGAGGAGTGCAGTCGAAGCGCTTCGGCGATCTGGGCGCCGATCCGCAACGTCGGGGTCAGTGACTGCCCTGAATTTTGCGGGATAAGCGCCAGACGCCCGCCGCGGATCGTTTCAAGTGATCCGCGGGTTTGGGTGAACATCTCGATATCATCAAAAGAGGCGCTCCCTTCCATCACCATCAACCCGGTCTTTAGGTATCCCATCATCGCAAGCGCAAGCGTGCTCTTGCCCGAACCGCTTTCACCGACAAGGCCGATACTCTCACCTTCGCGGACGGAAAGGGAGATATTGCGCAGCACCGGCACCATTGCGCCGGATCGGGACCTAAATCCGATACTCAGGCCGTCAATCGCGATAACATTGCGAGTTTTGATATCTATCTGCCTCATACGGGTGCCTTTTGCGCGCGGTCGATGCCCAGCGCCTTGGCCAGTGCGTCAGCCGTCAGATTGATCCCGATGATCAAGGATGACAGGCAAACCATCGGAGCCAGAACCCCCATGGGTGAGAAGGACATGAAACCACGCGCATCTGCGATCATCAGCCCCCAATCGGGTGTGGGTGGTGACACACCAAAGCCCAGAAACGACAGCGACGAAAATGCCAACAACATCCATGACCAACGCATTGCGCCTTCGACAAGCAGTGCATCCCGCACGTTGGGCAGTAATTCACGCTGGATAATCGTGGCGCGACTGTGTCCGCGCGCGCGTGCGGCCTGCACGAAATCACGGGCAACTACGTCATGAGTTGCAGCGCGGGCAATCCGAATCACGGGGATGCCGTAAAAAAATGCGAGTGTGGGGATCAAAACCTCGGTCCCGGACCCAAACGTCACGATCAGCACCAGCATCTTTAGGATCCAGGGCAATGACAAGAACGCATCGACGACACGCATCAGGATTTCATCCAGACGCCCGCTGACCAGACCAAAAAATATGCCGACAAGACCGCCCCAGATGACAGCCAGCGGTGTGGCGATACCGGTGACGAGGATGGCTTCACGCCCACCCAGAAGGGTGCGGCTCAGCGTGTCGCGCCCAAGGTGATCTGCCCCCAGCCAATGCGCCGCCGACGGTTTCGAAAGCATGAAATTGGCGTCCATCTCGGTGTAGTCATAGGGCACGATGAACGGCCCGAAAAGCGCCAGCATCAAGTGCCCGAAAACAAGTGTCAGGCCAATCGCGCCTGAAGGCCGGGCCATGATATCCGAAATCACGGTCCCAAAGCGGGCGATGGGGCCGGGGCGCACGAGGGATGTTGTTTCCGCCATATCCTTCAACCTTGCCGCAAATGGACGGTGCGCAGGCGCGGGTTCGCCAGCATCGTCATGATATCGGCCGCCAGGTTCACTATCACATAAACCGATGCGATGATCAGGGCGATCGCCTGCGTCACGGGCAGGTCACGATCGGAAATGCTGTCGATCATCATCCGCCCCAGCCCCGGATAGTTGAACACGGTCTCGATCACGACGACTCCGCCCAGTAGCCATGCGATGGTCAGCGCAACCACGTTGATCGTTGGCAACAGTGCATTCGGCAGGATATGGCGAAACACGATCTGCCAATATGGCACCCCTTTCAGCGTGGCCATCTGTGCATAGTCCGACGCCAGGGTCTCGATCACCGACGAGCGCACCGTGCGTAGGATATGCGCGGTCATGACCAGGGTCAGAACCCCGATGGGCAGCATCACTTCGGGGAAAAATTCGACAAGCGGCGCATTCGCCGAGGTCAGCACAATGCCCGGCACCCAGCCCAGCCAGACGGAAAATACAAGGATCAGCAAGGTTGCCGAGACAAATTCGGGAATGGTCATGGCAAAGATTGCCGAGGTCGATACGAAGATATCAACCGGCCTGTCACGCCAAAGAGCGGCGACTACCCCCAGAAACAACGCCAACGGAATGCCGACCACCATGGCCCCGAAGGCCAACAGCAACGTATTGCGCAACCGATACCCAACCATTTCCGATATCTGTTTTTGTCCGTTGGCGGACACACCCAGATCACCCTGGAGCGCGCTGCCTGCCCAATCGACATAGCGCGTCAGGGCCGACCGGTTGAGGCCCAGATCCTCGCGGCAGTTTTCCAGCAGCTTGCCCTTGGCCTCACGCTCCAGAAAAGCGGTGCAGGCATCACCGGGCAGCATCTCGACGCCAGCAAAGATGATGACAGAGACCAACCAGACTGTGATCGCGCCAAGGCCAAGGCGGCGCAGCAACATGACAAGCAAGGGGTAAATCCAATCGCGCTGAAAAGTCGGGGGCCATGGGGATTGGCCCCTCCTGTGCGTTAGTCGACGGTTATCAGATTCCAGCGCACCGCATTGTTTTCGACTGCGTCCAGATTGTTGACGCGCGCAGTGGTCCCGACGAGGCGGGTCACATGATAGGGGATCAATGTGCCCGCCGTGTCAAACAGATGCTCCTGAGCCTGGACGTAGAGCGCACGCCGTGCATCGAAATCCAGCTCCGAGCGCGCTTGGGACAGGATGGCGTCAAAATCGGCATCCTTGTAGTAGCTTTCGTTCCACTTGGCGGTGCTGAGGTAGATCTCGTTCAACGCCTGATCCGCCGGACGTTCGTTCCAGCGTGTGGTGACCGCGTCCTTTTGCATCCAGACCTCGTTCCAATACCCGTCAGAAGGCACTTGGACGATGTTGATGCGAATACCCGCTTCAGCAGCGTGTTTTTGATAGACCTCCGCCAGAACGGGCCAGGTCGGCTCAAGTGTTGCGACATGCAGGTCGATATCCAGACCATCGGGGAATCCAGCTTCGGCGAGCAATGCCTTGGCACCTTCGATATCCTGTGGACACTCCATCTCAGCGCGATACTGGTCGGTGGGGCCGACAGGGCTGTCACAGGCCACGACGGCACCGCCTCCCATGACTAGATCAACCATGGCCTGACGGTCAGCGACCATCCGCAATGCCTTGCGCACGCGCACGTCATTGAAAGGTTCGACATCGGTGCGGAAAATCAACCCGCGCCAGTTGCCGGTCGGAATGGTCTGCACCTTGAAATTGTCCGATCCGGCCAGCATCACGCGCTGCTGCGCCGTGATCCCGCGCTCCATGTCGATCTGGCCACCCAGCAGGGCCTGTAGACGTGCCTGGCCGTCGGTGATGCCGATGATCTCCATCTTTTCGACGCCGGGCGCGCCCTCGAAATAGTCCATGTTCGCAACCAGTTTGGTTGTGCCTTCGGCGTCAAAGCTTTCGACCATGAAGGGGCCGGTGCCGACGCCGGTGGTCGCAATCGTGTCGCCCGCATCCTCGGGGATCATGCGCAGTCGATAATCCATCAGCAACAGTGGCAAATCGGCAAAGGACCCGTCCAAGGTCAGCTGAATCGTGTGCTCGTCAATCGCCTCGACGGTATTGATCATCGCGATCGCGGAACGGGCCGGACTGTCCATTTCCGGATCCAGAACGCGTTCCAGCGAATAAACGACATCTTCGGACCCGAATGTGCTGCCGTCGTGAAAGGTCACGCCCTCGCGCAGTTTCAGCGTCCAGACGGTGGCGTCTTCGTTCGCGGACCAGCTGACCGCCAGATCGGGCGACGGACGGCCCTCCATATCAGGACGCACCAAGCGGCTCATGACCTTTTCGGTGATCTGAAAAACACGCCCCTTCGAGATCGGATCAAGGCTTGATCCTGAACCCGATCCAACTTCATGCGCTTGACGAAACGTACCGCTTGGCTCTGCAACGACGATAGATGCCATTATGATAAGAGTCGATGCGACCCCGAGTGTAGTTTTCATTTATCTTCCTCCCGTTGAAGCCGCCGTAGAGCCTATGCTGGCTGCAGTGACTTTGGAACAAGTTTCCAAGTTGAGAGCGCCCGGCGTCAAACGAAAAAAAGAAGAACTATGGCGTAAGAAATTGCCATCCATAACGCTCCCTCAAGTCCTTGCACTTGAGGGCGGCAAGTGGACATACTTCGATGGGTGTCGCAAATCAGGTGAGGCTACTGTGAAAAAATCGGGAATTGTCGTGGCCATTGGTGGCGGGGGATTTACGCACCAGTGCGATCCCGACCTTGATGAGTTTTGCCTGCAATTTCTGCCTCTCAGGCCCAGCATTGGCTTTGTCGGCATGGCCAGCGGCGATTCAACCGAAAAAACCGAGCGGTTCTATGACAGGTTTCGGGGACAGGCCGGAACGCTTTCACATCTTTGTCAGGACGCGTCCCGAACCGATGTCGAAGACTGGCTTGCCGGGAAGGACATGGTGTATTTCGGGGGAGGCAATTCAGCCACGCTCATCCGTCAGCTTCAGACGCGACATCTGGCGGCGCTTTTTCAGCGCGCTAACGCGCAGGGCTTGGTTCTGGCAGGAGTGAGTGCCGGGGGGGTCTGCTGGTTCGATTGGGCATTCTCTGACGCGGGCGGCAAGGGCTATGCTCCCCTGAAGGGTTTGGGATTGGTCAAATCAGGCATATGCCCGCATTATCTGGACGAACCGGCGCGACGCCCGCCATTCGAGATTTTGATTGCACAGAACGCGCCGCTTGACGGCTACGGCGTGGATGATGGGGCCTGTGTTGTTGCCCAAGAGGGCCGTGTGACGGGGGCCTTTTCGGCGCGAGATGGATCGGCAGCATATCATGTATCTGCAACAATCGCTTCGGGTATTTCTGTGCAATCGGTTACTGAATTTTCCTGAACCGTTTTGCTTTAGACTACCCCCGCCGCTTCGGCCTCGATCCAGTTGCAGACGGCGCGCAAATCCTTTCGTTTCCGCGCGCCCACACGTGTCAATAGATGATACGCCCGGGTCGGCAGCAGGTCGATTTCAAACAGTTTGACCAACACACCGTCCTGCACGTCGTCATCTAGAAACGGAAAAACGCCTAGTGCCACGCCTTGGCCATCCTTGACGGATCGTTGAACGACATTGGAATCAAACACGACGACATCGTTGTTGAAACCCTGGTTGGGAAGCCCTGCCAGAGCGAACCAGTTGCGCCATTCGCTTCTATCATGTTGATGAATGAGGGTATGTTGCGTCAGGGCCGAGGGATGCGATAGCGGACCATGCTGTGCGATCAGTTTCGGGCTCACAATCGGAGAATAGCGCGTTTCCATCAGCTTGGTGGCTTCGATGTCCGCCCATTCACCGATCCCCCAATCCACGACAATATCGGTTTCCATCTGTTCGGCATTGTTGATCCGCGCACCATGATGCACGATCAGATCAATATCCGGATGGTCCCTGCCGAATTTGGCCAGACGCGGCCCAAGCCAGCGCGCCCCAAAGATCGGTCCCACGGCGATGGTAATCGTCTTGCGGGTCGCCACCATGTGCTGTTCGGCCTCTTCGCGGATATCGGCAAACGCCTTCGACAGAACACTGGCCAGCGACGCACCTGCCTCCGTCAGGATAACCGCGCGGGTTTTCCGGTGAAATAATCGACAGCCCCAGTCCTTTTCCAGTTGGCGGATCTGGTTGCTGACCGTGGTTGCACTTACCGAAAGCTCTTCTGCCGCATTCTTGAAGCTGAGATGACGTGCAGCCGCCTCGAATGTACGCAAGGCTGTCAACGGCAATCGTCGCGAAGGGATCGCCATGGCTGCACCTTTATGGATAAAGAATAAGCAATCTATAGGCCCTGCAAATCTCGTTTGTCAACGACCCTGAAACGCCCGATCTTGGGCTTACATGATGTGCCCACGATGAAGATTTGCATCCCGAAAACCAAGAGTTGAGATATCCATGAAAATTGCTGTCATAGGCGCGGGCGCGATGGGGTCGATCTATGCGGCCCGCTTTGCACTTGCTGGACACTCCGTCGTCGCCGTTGATCCGTGGGAGGCGCATATCAAGGCAATCAACGCCGATGGACTGAGCCTGGATGGCCCCGACGGGCACCATATCGTGACGGGCATCATTGCGTCGGGAAATGCTGATGTCGTTCGCGATGCCGAGTTGATCATTGTCGCAACCAAGGCCTCGGCTGTTGGTGCCGCGGCAAGTGCCATTCGCGAGTTTGTGGGGCCCGAGACATCCGTTCTGACCATCCAAAATGGGTTGGGCGCGGGCGCGGGGATTTCCCGATGTTTACCGCCCAAAGCCTGCTTTCTGGGCGTCGCCGACGGGTTCGGTGCCTCGATGGTCGGGCCGGGTCACGTGCATCACACAGCGATGAAGCTGATCCGTCTGGGCGAATTGTCCGGCGGATCCACCCCGCGTCTTCGGGCCATGGAGGCTGTCTGGCAAGGTGCGGGGTTTAAGGCGCAGGCGTATGAAGACATTCACCAGTTGATTTGGGAAAAACTGCTGTGCAACGTCACCCTGTCGGCCCCCTGCGCGGTATTCAATTGCACGGTCGGTGAGTTGCTGGGCGATCCCGATCGCTGGTCCGTCGCGATCGCCTGCGGTCAAGAAGCATATGCCTGTGGTCTGGCCGAAGGTATCTCTTTCTCGTTCGATGATCCTGTCGCCTATATCACCAAGTTTGCAGAACTGGTGGCCGGGGCAAGCCCCTCAATGCGATTGGACCACATGGCTAAACGGCGATCCGAGATTGACTTTATCAACGGGGCAATCCCGCCACTTGGCCGCAAACACGGAATTGTAACTCCCAGAAACGACGAAATGACCAAGGCAGTGCATGAACTGGAAGCCGCCTTTGCGGGAAGAAACACATGAGGATCGCAAGCTTTATTCACGACGGCCATAGTCTTTACGGGCTTGTCGAGGGCGATGCCGTCAGGTCGGTCAATCCCGGCTTTCTGGCAAAATATCCTACGCTGCGCGCCACCCTTGAGGCGGATGTATTGGCTGAAATGCCGGAAATGTGCAGAACGCAGCCCCTGTTGCTGGCGCAGGTGGATCTATTGCCACCGATTCCTGCGCCGTCCAAGATCCTGTGTGTCGGGCTGAACTACAAAAAGCCTTATCCGGTTGCGGGAGCATCCCCGCAGTCCGGGGGAATCGTGATCTTCGGGCGCCACGATGACACGCTCGTAGGGCATGGCGCACCTTTGGAGATGCCGCTGGGCGAAGCCGCGCAAACCTATGACTTCGAAGGTGAAATTGTGGCAGTCATCGGAAAAACCTGTCGGCATCTCGATGCCGCGGACGCGATGTCCCATGTGGCAGGATATGCCTGCATGAACGAAGGGTCGGTGCGTGGCTGGCAAAAGCATTCGATCCATGCGGGCAAGAATTTTCTGGCCTCCGGCGCGTGGGGGCCATGGCTGACCACTATCGATGAGGCTGGGCCGATTGCTGAAATGCAACTGATCGTGCGCGTCAACGGTATCGTCATGCAGGATACGATGGCGTCCAAGATGATCCACGATCTTCCCAAGTTGGTCGCTTATCTGTCGCACATCACCCAATTGAACCCGGGTGACGTGATTGCCACGGGCTCGCCCGACGGTACCGGCGGCAGTCGTACGCCCACCGCATTCCTGAAGCCAGGCGATATCGTCGAGGTCGATGTATCGCGTGTCGGCATATTGCGAAATCCGGTCGCCGCCCCACACGATTGATCCAACCAATTTTGATCCAACAAGGACACCACCGATGAACCCCGCCCTGAAGAAACTCCGCTTTTCGGTCAAACCCCTGCCAGTTGAAGGATCGCGCCCGGTGGAACTGGCAAGAACGATGGCGGTTCACCCGCTGACATATCAAGAACTGCCATATGATCCTGAATATTCGCTTTATGCCGGGCGGCTGACGCCTGAAAAAATGTCAAATGCCACACCGGACGAAATGTATTGGAAAGCCCGGCAAGAGATCATCTTTCGCCACACCGGCGAGCACCCTTATGAGATTGCCGGCCCCGATGCGTTGAAGCTGTTGCAGCGAATATTCCCGCGCGATGTGTCCAGGGTCAAAACCGGGAGATGCTCGTACCAGTTCGCCTGTTACGAGGATGGTTGCATGATCACAGATGGCCTGTTGCTCCGGGTCGCAGATGATAGGTTCTGGTTTGCGCAGGCTGATGGGGACTTGCTCTCATGGTATCGAGCGCATGCAATCGGTTTGGATGTAAAGATCAGCGATCCGGAAGTCTGGGTCAGCCAAATACAGGGCCCGCGTTCAATGGAGCTTCTGGCCGATCTGTTGGATCGACCGATGCCTGATCCGTGGCGGTACTTTGACTGGGTCGAGGTGCGGATGGCGGGTCAGGATGTCATCATCAGTCGGACCGGCTTTACCAATGAACTCGGGTGGGAAATTTACTTTCGTCCCGAAAACGACATCGAGATGTTAGGTGATCTGATCCTGAGAGAAGGCACAAAAAAGGGCATGATCCTGACCGCCACGCCAGGATTTCGCTGCCGCCGAATTGAGGCGGGCTTGCTTTCAGCAGGTCAGGATTTTACATCGGAGACAACCCCGTTTTCTGTCGGGTTGGGCAAGTTCATCGACTTTGAATGCGGGGATTTTATCGGGCGGGACGCATTGTTGTCTGCCGACAGGACCAGCCGCACCTATGGTATGCGCGTCGTGGGGGGCACGGCGGTGCGCGGTTCAACTCTGAAACAGGATGGGCAAGCGATTGGCCGCGTCACGTCAAGCACTTGGTCGCCCTATCAGGTGTGCGGTGTCGCGATCGTGCATCTGAACGGCAATGACATAGGGGTCGGCGCCATTGTCGAGGTGGACGGCACGGATGGTGGGACGCATCTGGCCGAACTGTGCGCGTTGCCGATGTATGATCCGAAGGGCGAGATCGTGCGCGGCATAAGTACGACTGTGCCCAATGGGCCTGAACCATGGGCAGGAATTGCGAAAGATCGCGCCTCCGAAACCGGATGATAACACGAGGGAGCGCTAATTCTCCCCGAGCACTTGGCTCCAGTTACAATGCTGGTCTTGTCAGAAGGATTTGAGTTGAGGAGGGCAGGGCGTTTTCATAACCTATCCTCATGATGAAAACAGACCCATTCAAGGGCTTTCACAGTAGCCCGGAGATTATCCGCTTCGCCGTCATGTTATATGTTCGCTTTCCTGTGTCGCTGCGAAACGTCGATGATCTTTTGCGCAAGCATGGCATGGATATCAGCCACGAAACTGTGCGGTACTAGTGGGACAGATTTGGCCTGATGTGCGCCGTTGGAATTCGCCGAAAACGTGTGCTGCAGATGCGGTCGTATCCGAACTGGCGGTGGCATCTGGACCAGGTCTTCGTGAAGATCAACGGCGAGCGGCACTACCTATGGCGGGCTGTCGATCACGAAGGCTAGATAAGAAATATCCGGATTGGATCTCAGTCGCGTTCGTTGCGGATGGAAATAAGGCTGCCAGTTGGCGAAATAAAATCAATGTCTTAGATAGTGGAGAAGGTTCGCTGCCGGTCGCGTCCGCTCCGCCATTATCCCCATTGCGAACCAGTGACACCGCCCTGACGGGCACGGATTTTTCCGTGTTATCAAAGGGGTTTGCGGAAATCGACCGAACCTCATAGACGCGCCGCCTAGCTGAAGCTGGGCTCAGAATGGCCCTCAGTCTCAGTCTGGGCGAACCTCACCCGTTTCGGTTCGGTCCTTTTTAACGTTCCTTTTCAATGACCTGCTTTTAAACCCCGCCAAAACCCAAA
>Ga0209344_10002084_pt1 | contig 23342 bp, 24 predicted proteins | sample Cruoilmetagenom6_FD_187293 | JGI IMG/M metagenome (GOLD analysis project Ga0209344, IMG submission 187293) | Oil polluted marine microbial communities from Coal Oil Point, Santa Barbara, California, USA - Santa Barbara Oil Seep Sample 6 (SPAdes)... | ecosystem: Environmental > Aquatic > Marine... | reverse complement strand
AACATTCAAAATACTCACAATCATATTTTTAGCAACTTTTATTGTGTCCTGCGGAAGCAATGCAACACAGAAAAAAAATGACTTTTCCCTAGTTACCAACGCAAAAAACAATGCTTTATCGCTTGGGGAAGCATTAAATCTGTCTATAAAAAATCCTAAAAAGCATCCAATTGCATCTGTAAGTTATACCTTAAATGGAGAAACTATTTCCGAAAAAAGCACTTTGCAAAATACAAAGCTTGGAGAACATACCTTAAAAGCAACCATCACATTCGATGGAGAAACACAAACGGTTTCTCAAAAGCTAACCGTTTTAAATAATGCTACTCCTAAAGTATATACCTATAAAATTATAAACGAATATCCGCATGACATTACATCCTACACCCAAGGATTAGAGTTCTATAATAACGAATTATACGAAAGCACAGGGCAACGTGGCGAATCGAAACTTCGAAAAGTGAACTATAAAACTGGAGAAGTTCTTAAAAATATAGATTTAGAAAACGCGTATTTTGGAGAAGGCTTAACGGTTTTAAATAATAAAGTATACCAACTTACTTGGCAAAGCGGAACCGGTTTTGTGTATGATGTAGATACTTTTGAAAAAACAGGGAGTTTTAAATATAATAATAGTAAAGAAGGTTGGGGAATTTGTAATGACACGAAAACCTTATATAAAAGTGATGGAACAGAAAAAATCTGGACGATCAACCCAGAAACACTTGCCGAAGAAAGCTATATACAAGCATACCACAATCATGGAAAAGTTGTTGGACTAAACGAACTAGAATGGGTAAACGGAAAAATTTACGCCAATCGCTATCAAAAAAATGGTGTTGCTATTATAAATCCTAGCAATGGAGCAATTGAAGGTGTTATCGATTTTTCACCATTAAAAAGCAAAGTAACACAACACCAAGGTTTAGATGTATTAAATGGTATTGCGTACAACCCGGAAACGAAAACGCTTTTTATTACAGGAAAACGTTGGGATAAATTGTTTGAAGTAGAAATCATTAAAGAATAATTTGAAAACATTTGAAACCAATATCGTTGTTACTGCACATGATTTAGATGATCTAAATCATGTGAACAACGTACGTTACGTGCAATGGGTAAATGATATTGCAAAGCAAAATTGGGAACAAATTGCTACTCCTACTATTAAAAGTGAATATTTCTGGGTAATGCTATCCAATCATATGGACTATAAACAAGCTGCATATTTAGACGATAGTCTTTTAATTAAAACCTATGTTACTAAATCGGAAGGCGTAACATCTATCCGAATTGTAGATATCTACAACAATAAAACGAATGCCTTATTAGCAACATCAAAAACCAATTGGTGTTTAATTAGCAAGAAAACACAAAAACCTGCTCGCATAACTCCTGCGATTCGCAATCTTTTTATATAAAGAATAATAGATCCTTTTTAGCCCGCATATTTCAAAGCGTATCACTTTCTCTACAAACAAAATATTCTGTTTCCTAAAATAGGAACACAAACCTTTTGACTTTGAAGTTATTACACGATAACTAGAAAAATGGTTTTATACCTGATTTAATTTTCAGAAACTATATGCTTTCCTATATTTAAAGTATCATACTTTCCAAAAGAAAGTCTTGGATTAATAGCAACCTTTTATTGAACACAATTTTTAATTTAATACGCTATTAAATGGACTTTATGAAAACCTTCGAATTTACGGTTACCGTTACTAAAGAAGACTTAGACGAACTCAACCACGTCAACAATATTCGCTATATACAATGGATTCAAGATATTGCCAAAGCACACTGGCAACAAATAGCTACGGAAGATATTTACAAAGCCTATTTTTGGGTCGTTCGCAAACATCTTGTAGACTATAAAGCTTCGGCACACTTATATGACGAAGTAAAAATAACGACACAATTTATAGACGCGCAAGGAGCCACCGCAAAAAGCATTATAGAAATGCACAATAATAGCACGCAAAAATTACTACTAAAAGCAGAGACTACTTGGTGTTTAATGGCTGTACAAACAAAACGTCCTACTCGTGTAACCAAAGAAATTGATGCCATTTTAAATTAAATAATTTCAAATAGATACTAAAACCTAGTTTCAAAAGTTATATTTTTAACGTTTAAAATGTATTTAATTATTTTTGCCTTATAATCTGTTTATTATATATGAAAAAGACGCTATACTTCTTAATCTGTTTCTCATTTCTTTTACTTTGGAGTTCTTGTAGAAAAGACTTTAATTTTTCCTCTAGCGATGGTAATCTTAGTTTCTCTAAAGACACCGTTTATTTAGATACGGTATTTACCAATATTGGTTCGAGTACCTATAATTTAAAAGTATATAACAGAAGTAACGAAGATATTAGCATCCCTAATGTAAAACTTGCTTTAGGAGAAAGCTCAGAATACCGATTAAACGTAGATGGTATTGCTGGAAAATCTTTCGATAATGTAGAAATCCTGGCTAAAGATAGTATGTATATTTTTGTAGAAACAACTATAGATATTAATAGTTTGCCAAATCTTAATGGTGAATTTTTATATACGGATAAAATAGAATTCGATTCTGGAAGCAACCAACAAGTAGTAGAATTGGTTACGCTTGTACAAGATGCTGTATTTATTTATCCGGATAAAGATAATACCACAGGAGTTATTGAAACCCTTACCATAGATATTGGAGGCGAATCTATTGAAACCGAAATTCAAGGTAGATATTTAGAATCTGATGAATTAACTTTCACGAACCAAAAGCCCTATGTAGTTTATGGTTATGCGGCTGTACCAAACAACGAAACTTTAAAAATTGAAGCTGGAGCGCGAGTACACTTTCATGCAGACTCCGGACTTTTAGTTGCTGAAGGCGCTTCTTTACAGGTAAATGGAGAGCTAAGTACAGACCAAGAATTATTAGAAAACGAAGTTATTTTTGAAGGCGATAGATTAGAACCTGCTTTTGCAGATGTACCCGGACAATGGGGAACTATTTGGTTATTAGAAGGAAGTATTAATAATACTATAAATCATGCAACGATTAAAAATGGATCTGTTGGTATTTTAAGTGAAGGAAACCCAAATGAAACTGCAAACAAGTTAACGATTACAAATTCACAAATTTACAATTCTAGTAATTTTGGTGTTTTAGGAAGAAATACCTCTATTGAAGCAAATAATTTAGTAATCAACAATGCTGGCCAAACGTGTTTTGCTGCCACTCTAGGTGGAAAATATAATCTTACACATTGTACTATTGCAAACTATTGGTCTAATAGTTTTAGACAATTTCCAGCCTTACTTATCAATAATTTTCAAGAAACGGCAGACGCTACTTTTTTAGCGAATCTAACAGAGGCTAATTTTAATAACTGTATTATCTACGGAAATGATAATCCGGAATTTATAATCGATGAAATTGAAGATGCTTCTTTAGTTTTTAACTTTAAATTCACCAATTGCTTAGCGCGATTTAGTGATTCTGGAAATACATTTTCTGGAGAAAATTATGATTTTACCGATCTCACTAAATATGAAAACATGATCTTTAATCAAGATCCAAATTTTAGAGATACCACTATAAATGATTTTATTATTGGTGATGATTCTGCTGCAAACAACCAAGGAAACACTGTTTTTGCTACTCAAGTTCCATTAGATATTTTAGGAGTAAATAGAACAGCTTCCCCAGATATTGGTGCTTATCAGCATATTACTTTTGAGTAAGTTTTTTATAATTAAGCTGTAATTTCTAAAGATAATGAGAACTAATATTACAAAATCAGCTTTAACCTTACTGATCTTGACCATAATTGGTTGTCAAAACTTGGATAAGAAAAAGCAACAATTAGTTCAAAAAGAATATGGAAAGACAGACATATTAAATGATGGTCTTGGTGTAGAATTAGAGCTTAACTTATTTAACAATTGGAAAGACTTACTGAGACGTACCGAAAGAATAGTATGCAATGACAGCTTACCAAAAATCACGTTAAAGTCACACACCACAAATAAAACAATCTACTTTAAAAACCCATGTTGGGAAAATTTCGCTTGTATTTTAATTAAAGAAAAAAATGTAATCGAAATTCATAACGATACAATTAACAAATCGGATAGACAGTTTTTCCCACTAGATAGTTTAGAAAATGTTCTGAGAAGAGATGTTGAAAATAATGGAAGAAATCCAAGATTAAGTGAAAATCCAGAAAAATTACTGATTTACGTTTCATTTGATGCCAACGGAATTGAAAAACTACCGAATACGCTTAACAAATTAACAGAAACTTACGAGCGAATTACCAATAAAACGGATATAAAAATTGTATTGAATCAGAAATTCAATGTTCCTCCTCCACTGCAAGGTGAAGCTAATATGGAATAACTACTCTTTCTTCCTGTTCAAAAATAAAAATTCATTCTCCTCTTTACAAAAAGAGGAGAGAGTTGCTATCTTACAAAAATTAAAGTAAATACTGGCTCCTCTCTTTAGCTAAAGAGATGTGGTTCCGTTTTACGGAATCGGAGAATTTGACCTAAAATGTGAAGCTATTTTAAAGTTAACATCACTAATTATCTTAACTCCTCTTTCTTCAAATGCAAAAAAGCATTTAAATTCATTCTCCTCTTTACAAAAAGAGGAGAGCTTTTTACGATACTATTTTTATTTAATTAGAAAACTATTGCTGTACATATAAAACACCTTATTCTTATAACCAAAATCATAACTAGAACCTGCTCCTCTCTTTAGCTAAAGAGAGGTGGTTCCGTTTTACGGAATCGGAGAGTTTGACCTAAAATGCGAAGCTATTTTAAAGTTAACATCACTAATTATCTTAACTCCTCTTTCTTCAAATGCAAAAAAGCATTTAAATTCATTCTCCTCTTTACAAAAAGAGGAGAGCTTTTTATGATTATGGTTTTTTGTTAAATTGATGAGAAATATTTAACTTCAAACTATGAATAAAAATAAAATTCATACTAAAAAAGAACTTAAAACTTTTAGAGCAAAATTAAGACAAAAGTTAACTCCATCTGAAGCCTTCTTATGGAATGTTTTAAAAGCTAGAAAATTTAAAAACAAACGTTTTACAAAACAACATAGTATAGGTAATTACATTGTCGATTTTTACTGTGCAGAACATAAGCTAATAATTGAATTAGATGGAGAAATACACAATAATGCGCTACAAATTGAAAAAGACAATGTAAGAACAAAATATTTAGAAGACTTGAGTTACAAAGATTAGGTTTGAAAACAAAATGGTTTTTGATAATCTAGCTTCTGTATTAATGGAAATTGAGAATAACTTTAAATAAACAAAACTCCTCTTTCTTCAAATGCGAAAAAGCATTTAAATTCAAAAAAAAAAGAGCTTCCTAAGTTGAAAAACAAAAAATTATAAAGCATAAAAAAAAGCCTACTAAACAGTAGGCTTTTTTCTTCCGCGAAAGCGAAATAATGTTTATTATATTAATTTACAAAAAGTGGTAAATCATGCATCATAGCATTTACTTTACCAGCAATTGTTTCTAACATCTCTTCGTCTTGATAGTTGGTAAGTACTTGATCTACTAGATCTACAATACCTTCCATATCGGCTTCTTTTAAACCTCTAGTGGTAATTGCTGAAGTCCCAATACGAATTCCAGAAGTTACAAATGGGCTCTTATCATCAAAAGGAACCATATTTTTATTTACAGTAATATCTGCTTTTACTAAAGCATTTTCTGCATCTTTTCCTGTAATGTCTTTGTTACGTAAATCGATTAACATCATGTGGTTATCTGTACCACCAGAAATGATATTATAATCTCTTTTTACAAAAGCTGCAGCCATTGCCGCTGCATTTTTCTTTACTTGTAACATATAATGCATATACTCTTCGGTAAGGGCTTCTCCAAAAGCAATTGCTTTAGCTGCAATAATATGTTCTAATGGTCCTCCTTGATTTCCTGGAAAAACAGCCGAATTTAAAAGCGAAGACATTTTCTTTAAGTTTCCGTTCTTCAATTTTTGACCAAATGGGTTGTCAAAATCTTGTCCCATCATAATCATTCCTCCTCTTGGTCCACGTAAGGTTTTATGTGTTGTTGTAGTTACAATATGACAATGTGGTAATGGGTCGTTTAAAATTCCTTTTGCAATTAATCCTGCAGGATGCGAAATATCAGCAACTAAGATAGCACCTACTGAATCTGCTATAGCACGGAACCGTTTAAAATCCATATCACGAGAATATGCCGAAGCTCCTGCGATAATTAATTTTGGTTTTTCACGCTCTGCTACTTCTGCAACATGATCATAATCTATTAATCCAGTTTCCTTTTTTACACCGTAAAATACAGGGTTGTATAATTTACCAGAAAAATTCACAGAAGATCCATGGGTTAAATGTCCACCATGAGATAAGTCGAAACCTAAAATCGTATCCCCAGGATTTAAACAAGCAAAAAATACTGCTGTGTTTGCCTGACTTCCAGAATGCGGTTGCACGTTTACATATGCTGCACCAAATAACGCTTTTGCTCTATCGATTGCAAGTTGTTCTACTTCATCTACGACTTCACAACCTCCGTAATATCTTTTTCCAGGATATCCTTCTGCATATTTATTCGTTAATACAGAACCTGCAGCTTCCATTACTTGGTCACTTACAAAGTTTTCTGAAGCTATTAATTCAATACCTTCAAGCTGTCTTTCTTTTTCAGCTTGAATAAGTTCAAAGATTTGTTCGTCGCGTTGCATATAGTTTAATTTTAATTCCCTTAAAGTAGGAAATCTAGTTATAGTTAAATATTTATCAAAAATAACAATTAGATTATTTAAATACATCAAAAAACATATATTTACTTCTAGAATATGTTATTTTTTTAAATAGCATAATAGGAACCTACTTTTATCTTATAAAATTAGCATTAATTTAAAAAGTTATGTAGGTTTGAATAGATTTAATAATTTTTAATTTAAAATATACTATGCCAATTTCAGCTAATAATCCAGATAGAATTTCCTGGTTGCATGTAGATAAAAACTCGGATTTCCCTGTTCAAAATATACCTTTTGGTGTTTTTCTTACCAGAGATGACATCATTACTATTGGAACAAGAATTGGAGATACAGCAATAGATTTAGGTGCTTTACATCAATTAGGTTACTTTGAAGGTATACCATTAACGGACGATATTTTTCTTCAAGATACTTTAAATGATTTTATTGCTGATGGAAGAAAAACCTGGAGAGCTGTAAGAAACAGAATTGCAGAAATTTTTGATGCAGATAACGATACACTTAAAAATAATGTAAAACATAAAGAGATTGTATTATTTCGTTTAGACGAAATTGAAATGCAATTGCCAGTTCAAATTGGGGATTATACCGATTTTTACTCTAGTATCGAACATGCTACCAATGTGGGTACTATGTTTAGAGACCCGAACAACGCTTTATTGCCAAACTGGTTACATATTCCTGTTGGTTATCACGGTAGAAGTTCTTCTATCATTCCTTCTGGAATTCCAATTCATAGACCACAAGGACAAACCTTACCTGCAGGAGCTACAGAACCTGTTTTTGGACCAAGTAAGTTGATCGATTTCGAACTAGAAATGGCTTTTATTACTACAGATGCTAATGATTTAGGAGAACCAATTCCTATTGAAGAAGCAGAAGAATATATTTTCGGACTTGTTTTATTAAATGACTGGTCGGCAAGAGATATTCAGAAATGGGAATACGTACCATTAGGTCCGTTTTTAGCAAAAAGTTTTGCTTCTTCTATTTCGCCTTGGATTGTAACTTTAGATGCTTTAGAACCTTATCGAGTGGAAAGTCCGAAACCATTAAAAAAACAATTAGATTATTTACAATATAAAGGAAAGAAGAGTTTTGATATTCATTTAGAAGTTGCTATCCAACCACAAAAAGCGAAAGAAACTGTGGTAAGCAATTCGAACTTCAAATATCTGTATTGGAATATGGCACAACAACTTACACATCATACTGTAAATGGTTGTCCTATAAATTCTGGTGATATGATGGGAAGTGGTACTATTTCTGGACCAACTCCAGATAGTTATGGTTCTATGCTAGAAATTACTTGGAGAGGTGAAAAACCGATTACCATGAAAGATGGCTCTGAGCGTAAGTTTATCAATGACAACGATACGGTTATCATGAGAGGGTATTGTGATAAAGATGGAACCAGAATTGGTTTTGGAGAAGTAAGCAATAAATTACTTCCTGTTTTTAACCCAAAGAAAGTAAAATAAAAAAGTATTTAAAATAAAAAAAGCGACCAATTGGTCGCTTTTTTTTACGTCTACTTGTGACTATATTACTTTGTCCATTCTGCAATAGAATCTTGATTCATTTTAACATAATCTGCATTTCCATTTTTTTCTGCTAATTCTAATGAAGCTTTTGCTACTTTAATAGCTCCTTTTTTATCTCCAGCTTTCGCATAGATTAAAGCTTGTCTTCTTAATTGCCAATATTTAGGATCTTGCTTATTCATTTCGATTGCTTTATCAATCCAAACTTTAGCCTTATTAATATCTTTACCTTCTTCTAAATAATACGCAGCAGCAGCATAATAATCTCCAGCTCCTGGTCCTGCCATTACTTTATCAATACTTTTACTTACAGCAGCATCTGTTGGTACTGTAAAAGGTACACCAACATAGGTTTTCTCCCATAGAAACTCTAAAGTCCCACCACTATTAGATAAGTTATTGATATCCATAGTAAAAGATTCTACACTAAAAGGAATTTCATGAACATCAGCAGAAACTCTCGCTGCAACTTTACTTTCGTCTAATGTTGCTGGCGCTCCTCCTCCTGCATAATCCGTATAAAAGATAACCTCCCAAGAAGTTGCTTGTGGAATTGTAAAAATAGCGTACGTACCAGCTTTAAGTTCTTTTCCTCCTACAGTAATAGGGTTATTAAACGTTATTTTCGTTCTTAAGTTTGCTCCTGTTCTCCATACTTTTCCGTAAGGCACAAGGTCTCCAAAAATAGTTCTTCCTTTAACTCCTGGACGTGAATATTCTAAAGTTACATCTGTTAATCCAACCTTTTGTTCTAATTTACTAGATGGACTTGGTTGTGGTGTTTCAATTTGCGCATTTGCACTAAATGAGAATGCAAAGACTAAAGCGAGTAATAAAAGTTTTTTCATTGTTTTTAAGTTTTAATGGTTGATAATTGTAATAGCCCATAAAATTACACATTAGTAAAACTATAATTGTTAACAAAAGCTTAAATTAAAGGGATGCTTTCTTCCTAAGTAGCAATCGTTATAAACTGTAAAAAACTTAATACTTATACGTTTTCAACTCCTTTTCAAATACTGTATAAGCTTTACTTATAGCGTCATCATTATTTTGTCTACTTTTTAATTAAATAAGTTAGACAATTTTGTATATTTGTTTATAATTCAAAGAAATTAAGTATATCTCAGCTCATGAAAACGATAGATAAAATACCAATCACAAAAATACAACGCGCATCTAAAATAGTAAGTACAGGTGCTAAAGTTGGTGTAAACTACATGAAATATTATGGAGATAAAATGGTTAATTCTAAAGATGAAGCCAAAGAACGCCTTAACAAGAATAATGCAGAAGACATTTACAACAGCTTGAAACAACTTAAAGGTAGTGCATTAAAAGTTGCACAAATGTTAAGTATGGAAAAAAGCATACTTCCGCAGGCTTATGTAGAAAAATTCTCTTTGTCACAATTTTCGGTTCCTCCTTTATCTCCTGCGCTTGTAATTAAAACATTTAAAAAATATTTTGGAAAATCTCCCAACGAACTATTTGATACTTTTAATGCAACTTCTGTAAATGCTGCTAGTATTGGCCAAGTCCATATAGCAGAAAGAAATGGGAAAAAACTTGCTGTGAAAATCCAATATCCAGGAGTTGCAGAAAGTATCTCTTCCGATTTAGCTATGGTGAAACCTATAGCAATGAAAATGTTCAATATTAAAGGAAAAGATTCGGATAAATATTTTAGTGAAGTAGAAACCAAATTAATTGAAGAGACGAATTACATTTTAGAAATAGAACAAAGCATAGAAGTTTCAAAAGCCTGTGCACATATTCCTAATCTGAAGTTTCCAGAGTATTATGAAGAACTGTCTTCGAATAGAATTATTACGATGGATTATATGGATGGTATACATCTATCCGAATTTACAGCAATAAATAAAAAGGAAGACACGGCAAATAAAGTAGGACAAGCACTATGGGATTTTTACATGTATCAAATTCATGTATTAAAAAAGGTGCATGCAGATCCGCATCCAGGAAATTTTTTAGTTTCCGACGAAGGAGATTTAATGGCATTAGATTTTGGTTGTATGAAAAGTATTCCAAACACTTTTTACAAACCATATTTTGAATTAGCGAAGAAAGAGAATATTGAAGATGAAGAAATATTTCTTTCTAAATTATACGAACTAGAAATTTTAAAAGAGGAAGACACTGCCGAAGAAATCGAATTTTTTACAGAGATGTTTCATAAAATGTTAAGCCTATTTGCAAGACCTTTACAAGACGAAACTTTTGATTTTTCAAATCCTTACTTCTTTCAAGAAATTGCAGCACTAGGCGAGCATTATTCAAAAAGTACACAATTAAGAAAAATGAATGGAAACAGAGGTTCCAAACATTTTATTTATATCAATAGAACCTTTTTTGGACTCTATAATTTAATGTTCGACTTAAAAGCAAAGCACATTAATATTAATAATTTTCACACCATATAAAAATGAACATTCTTGTAACAGGTGCAACAGGCTACATAGGCAAACGCTTAATTCCTTTATTGGTAAATGAAGGGCATCATGTTATTTGTGCCGTTAGAGATAAATTACGTGCAGATAAAAGCTACCTACAAGAAGAACATATTGATGTTATAGAAGTCGATTTTTTAAAACCAGAAACATTAAAAAATATACCCAAAGAAATTGATGCTGCTTATTACCTCATTCATTCCATGTCTAACACATCGAACGATTTTGAAAAACTAGAGCAAGAATGCGCATCTAATTTTAAATATTATATAGAAAAAACGGAAGCACAACAAGTTATTTATTTAAGTGGAATTATTAATGACGAAAATTTATCTAAGCATCTTAAATCGCGTAAAAATGTCGAGCATACCTTACAATCCAACAACTATGCATTAACAGTATTTAAAGCTGGAATTATTGTAGGTTCGGGTAGTTCATCATTTGAAATCATTAGAGATTTAGTGGAAAAATTACCTTTTATGATTGCTCCTAAATGGTTGCATACTAAAACACAACCTTTAGCGGTTCGCGATGTACTTTCCTTTTTATTTAAAAGTTTAGGCAAAAAAGAAACCTACAACAAGTCCTTTGATATTTTTGGCCCAGAAGTTTTAACCTACAAGCAAATGCTATTACAATTTGCAGAAGTAAGACAACTTAAAAGATACATTTTAACGGTTCCTGTAATGACTGCAAAATTATCTTCCTATTGGCTGTATTTTGTAACATCCACTTCCTATAAACTAGCTTCCAATTTAGTAGATAGTATGGGAGTTGAAATTATTGGAAAACCAAGTGAAATCAATACGATATTAGATGTACAACCTTTAAGTTATAAGGATGCTGTTGCTTTGGCTTTTGAAAAAATAGAACAGAATAGCATTATATCTAGTTGGAAGGATTCTTTTATTAGCAGCGGAAGGTTAAAAAATAGCTTTCATAAATATATTAACGTTCCCAAATATGGTTGCTTTCAAGATTATAAAGAAAGTAAAGTAACGGACAACCAGAAAACAATAGATAAAATATGGGCTATTGGCGGACAAACAGGTTGGTACTATGGTAATTTTCTTTGGAAATTAAGAGGCTATTTAGACAAACTCTTTGGCGGCATTGGATTAAGACGAGGAAGAACTAGTCCTACAAATTTAGAGCCAGGAGATGCTTTAGATTTCTGGAGAGTGATATATGCCGATAAAGAAAAACAAAAGCTCCTACTCTATGCCGAAATGAAACTACCAGGAGAAGCTTGGTTAGAATTTAAAATAGAAAATAGTATATTGAAACAGACTGCTACTTTTAGACCTAGAGGAATACTTGGTCGCCTATATTGGTACAGCGTTTTACCCTTTCATGGTTTTATTTTTAATGGTATGATAAAAAAACTTAGCACTTAAATGAAATTAAATAGAGAAAAAATAGACTAAGCTATTGGAATGGCTTGACTTTTGCAGTTATATCTTTTTTCGATGTATACCAAAAGATCAAAATAGTATTAATTTAACACGAATAAAAAGGAAGCTCAATAGCGCTAAATGCCCTAGATAAAACACATCACACCGTTTCCAAACAACAACGTTGCTTTGCTTTAAAATAGTTTTAAAGACAGCACATAAAAAAGATTATAATGAAAACAGAAATATTAAAAGAGAATACAGCCACTAAAAGCAGACTAAATGGCTTTAGTCATGACGATATTGGTGACGACCATTTATATGCTGGCTTGCAAACACCAATGAAAGCAGATGCTTTCAAATTAACGGATACCGAAAAAAAAGAACGCATTGCCACACTTTTTGAAGAGATTATGGATGTTATGGGATTAGACCTTACAGACGATTCTTTAAAAGGAACTCCAAATCGAGTTGCTAAAATGTATATAGATGAAATATTTTCAGGATTAAATCCGAAAAACAAACCCAAAATAGCATTATTTGATAATAAATATCAATACAATCAAATGCTTATCGAAAAAAACATTACCTTTTACTCTAATTGCGAACATCATTTTGTACCAATTATCGGAAAAGTGCACGTTTCATACATTTCTTCGGGAAAAGTTATAGGATTATCTAAAATAAACAGAATAGTTCAGTATTTTGCAAAAAGACCGCAAGTACAAGAACGATTAACAAACCAAATAGCAGAAGAATTAAAAACAATTTTAAAGACCGAGGATGTAGCTGTTATCATAGACGCTAAACATTTATGCGTTTCCTCTAGAGGAATTAAAGATGATACATCTGCTACTGTTACCACGTATTATGGAGGACAATTTAACACTCCGAATAAAGTTGCCGAATTACAAAACTATTTAAAAAACTAAGTAATGGATTTAATAGACAAAGCATTAGAATTTGAAAAACAGAAATTAAACTCTTTATCTACAAGCGATAGAGTTATTATTGTTAGAGAAGCAAAAGCCCTAATTTTAGGTTTAAACGAAATCTATAAAGAGAAAAAAGATGCAGAAATCATGGATATCATGAAAAGACTTACTGCTATCAAAATAAAAGTAGAGAAAAGGTTAAAAGGAAGACCTTTAACGGCATAATATGAAAACGTTTATAGTAATTGGAGGTAGCAAAGGTATTGGTAAGGCTATTATTGAAACCTTAATGGTAGATAATAAAATTATTAATATTAGTAGAACTGCTCCTCATTTCCATACCGATAATGTAACCCATTATGGTTGTGACGTTTTAGTGGATGATTTACCAGAAATAGAAAAAGCAGATGGCTTGGTATATTGTCCTGGTAGCATAAACCTAAAACCAATTACGAGATTAAAAATAGAAGATTTCAAACAAGATTTTGAAATAAATGTCATTGGAGCGGTTAAAGCTATTCAAAAGTATTTACCTATTTTAAAGAATAGCAAAAACCCTTCCATATTATTATTTAGTACGGTAGCATCCAAATTAGGAATGCCCTATCACGCAAGTATTGCGACTGCAAAATCAGGTGTAGAAGGTTTAGTGAAATCTCTTGGTGCAGAATTAGCTCCAAGTATTCGAATTAATGCTATTGCTCCTACGGTCACAGATACAGAATTAGCTTCTAAGCTATTACGTAATGATAAAATGATAGAAAATATCACAGAACGTCACCCACTAAAAAAGTATCTAAAACCAAAAGAGGTTGCAGATATGGCTGCTTTTTTATTATCTGAAAAAGCTTCTTCTATGTCCGGACAAGTATTTGAAATGGATTGCGGGATTGTCTCTTTCAAGATATAATAAACGAAATACATAATAACTTCTTGCATTATGCTACATTTTCTTAACAAAACGAAAGAGCAAAATCCACCATCTACTTCTATTTATGATATAGAAATAAATGGCTTAGATGGCAATGCTATTCATTTATCCGATTATAAGGATAAAATGCTACTTATAGTTAATGTTGCTTCCGAATGTGGTTTTACTGGCCAATATGAAGATCTTCAAAAACTATACGATACACATGCAGATAACTTAATGGTTATTGGCGTGCCTTGTAATCAATTTGGTAACCAAGAATCTGGAACTACCGGTGAAATCCAAAGTTTTTGTCAGAAAAATTATGGGGTAACTTTTTTAATGACCGAGAAAATAGAAGTTAAAGGAAGTAAGCAACATTCGCTGTACAAATGGTTAACAAAAAAAGAATTAAATGGAACATCGGATTCTGCTGTAAAATGGAATTTTCAGAAATACCTAATTAATAAAGAAGGCCAACTAGTAGATTATTACTTTTCGATAACAAATCCGAGAAGTACTAAAATCACAAAACATATAAAGTAGATACTGATGTTCGGATTATTCAAAAAGAAATCACAAATAGAAAAGCTTCAAGACAAGTACAATAAATTAATGAAAGAATGGCATCAGCTTTCTAACATAAACAGATCGCAAAGTGACAAAAAATATGCAGAAGCAAATGCTGTTTTAGAAGAAATAGATATTCTTAAAAAAGGTTAATATGCAATTTATCAAAGTATTCATTCCGTTCTTAATCTTAAATTTTGGTGCTCTTGGTATTGGTCGTTGGCTCATGAATAATGGACCACAAAGCGAATGGTACACAAATCTTAACCAAGCACCTTGGACGCCACCAGGATGGGTTTTTGGTGTCGCTTGGACCATCATTATGATATGCTTTTCCATTTATATGGCCCAACTATATCTTAAAATTCCCACAAAAGAGATCATAACTCTTTTTAGCATGCAATTTATTCTTAATGTTTTGTGGAATTACGTTTTTTTTAACCAACATCAGATTGCATTAGGTTTACTAATAATTGTATTACTAACCATTCTTATATGCTATTTCTTTTTTAAATTTAATACCGTAACAACCAGATATCTCTTACTACCATATATGGTTTGGTTATGTATTGCAACATCCCTTAATGCTTACATTTTTATCTATAATTAATGAAAATTTACACCTTACATAAAAAGCAGAAACTTCCAATTTCTGTAGATACCGCTTGGGCATTTCTTTCCGATCCAAAAAACCTAAAAGTTATAACTCCCGATTATATGAGTTTTAATATTCTTTCTGGAGCAGACAGACCAATGTATGCAGGACAAATCATTCAATATATAGTTACACCTGTTTTGGGGATTAAAACCAAATGGGTGACTGAAATCACGCACATAGTCGATAAACATTATTTTGTAGACGAACAACGTTTTGGTCCGTACGCACTTTGGCATCATAAGCATTTTATAAAAGAAATTGAAGGCGGCGTTGAAATGGAAGACATTATAGACTACAAAGTCCCTTTCGGGTTTATTGGTCGATTAGTACAACCTTTTTTAGTACAACCAAAACTGAATGAGATTTTTGAATACAGAAAAGAAAAATTAGAAAACCTTTTTGGTACGTACAAATAATGAAAGAATCTATAAATATATTTTGGTTTAGACGCGATTTAAGATTAGAAGATAATGCAGGTTTATTTCAGGCGTTACAAGCAGGAAAACCGGTACTACTTCTTTTTATTTTTGATACAGAAATACTAGAACAATTACCAAAAGAAGATGCTCGAGTAACCTTTATTGATCACAGCTTACAAAGCATAAACAAAGACCTACAAAGCAAATACAATAGTAGTATTGCTATGTATCACGCAAAACCTATAGACGTATATAAAAGCCTAGCTGAAACGTATACCGTAGATACCGTGTTTACCAATCGAGATTATGAACCGTACGCCAAAGATAGAGATACCGAAATTGCAACTTTTTTAGAAACCAAAAACATAGCCTTTAAAACCTACAAAGACCATGTTATTTTTGAAAAGAATGAGATTGTAAAAAAAGATGGCAAACCGTATTTAGTCTATACACCATACATGAAAGTATGGAAAGCCACTTTTAAAAACAATACTTTAGAAAATTACGATTCTAAAAGCTTACTACATAATGTATTTCAAGAAAAAAAGCTTCCTAATTTGAGCTTAAAAGATATTGGTTTCACTCCATCTAGCCAAGAAATAAAGGCTTATCAATTAAGCTCTAATTTAATACAGAATTACGAAGCTACTCGAAATTTCCCCGCACAAGATAGTACTTCAAAATTAGGTCCGCACCTGCGATTTGGTACGGTTAGTATTCGAAAAATGGTACAAAAAGCAATTTCAGAATCTAACGAAATTTTTTGGCAAGAATTAATTTGGCGAGAATTTTTTATTCAAACCCTTTGGCATTTTCCTCAAACACTGACTTCTAGTTTTAAACCCAAATATGACCGGATTGTTTGGAGAAATAACGAAGCCGAATTTAAACTTTGGTGTGAAGGTAAAACAGGATATCCTTTAGTAGATGCGGGAATGCGACAATTAAATGAAACCGGTTTTATGCACAATCGTGTGCGTATGCTTGTTGGTAGTTTTTTATGTAAACATTTACTAATCGATTGGCGTTTAGGAGAAGCTTATTTTGCTGAAAAATTACATGATTATGAAATGGCTAGTAATGTTGGTAACTGGCAATGGGTTGCTGGTTGCGGTGTGGATGCTGCTCCTTATTTTCGCATATTTAATCCAACAACACAGATAGAAAAATTTGATAAAAAACTAGAATACATTAAAAAATGGGTTCCAGATTTTCAAGAACTCACCTATCCAAGACCAATGGTAGATCATAAAGAAGCCAGAGAACGTTGCTTATTAACCTATAAAGCAGCTTTAAACGTTTCCTAACCCAACCGTAACATAACGTATTACAAGATTCCGTATCTTTATAAAAACAACTTAAAACTAAAAAAAATGAATACTAAAGAGGTTGCCAATACATGGTGGAAGATGTGTAAAGAAGATAAACACCTAGAATGTGTTAATGAACTCTATGCCGAAAATGTGGTATGTAGAGAAATGCCTGGAATGCCTGGAGAAATAACAACAGGAAAACAAAACATTTGGAACAAGAGTAAAGAATGGTTAGAAAGTGTGGAAGATTTTCATGCTAGCGAAATTAGCGAACCAGTTATTGCTGGTAACTTTTTTACTGCTAAAATGACTTTCGATTGTACCTTTAAAGAAAGAGGAAGACAACAAATGGAAGAAGTTTGTGTCTACGAAGTGAAAGATGGTAAAATTGCTAGTGAGCAATATTTTTACAACATCGATTAATATAAGAATTATGTATATAAAAAAAGCTTCGAAATAATTTCGAAGCTTTTTTGTTTTGTATATATCCTGTAATTAGTTTCCTTCTACACGTTCGATCTTTGCACCAATGGCACGAAGACGTTCGTCAATATTTTCATAACCTCTATCAATTTGCTCAATATTATGAATAGTCGAGGTTCCTTTTGCAGATAATGCTGCAATTAATAAAGAAACTCCTGCTCTAATATCTGGCGAAGTCATTGTGGTAGCTTTTAAAGTGGAATTAAAATCATGACCAATAACAGTTGCTCTATGTGGATCACAAAGAATGATTTTTGCTCCCATATCTATTAATTTATCTACAAAGAATAGACGAGATTCAAACATTTTTTGGTGCACTAAAGCACTTCCTCTTGCTTGTGTAAGTACGGTTAAAACGATACTTAATAAATCTGGAGTAAATCCTGGCCAAGGCGCATCGGCAATGGTTAAGATAGAACCATCGATATAGCTTTGTATTTCATAACCATCTTTATGAGCGGGAATATAAATATCATCGCCATGTCTCTCTACAGTAATTCCTAGTTTTCTAAAAACATCAGGGATTTGACCTAAGTCATCCCAACTAACATTCGTAATAGTAAGTTCACTTTTTGTCATAGCAGCTAGACCGATCCAACTACCAATTTCAATCATATCTGGAAGCATTTTGTGTGCTGTTCCACCTAATGTATCTACACCTTCAATAGTTAACATATTAGACCCAACACCAGAGATTTTTGCTCCCATTCGGTTAAGCATTTTACAAAGCTGTTGTAAATAAGGCTCACAAGCTGCATTATAAATAGTGGTTGTTCCTTCTGCTAAAACGGCAGCCATAACAATATTTGCAGTACCTGTTACCGATGCTTCATCTAGCAACATGTATGCTCCTTTTAACTTATCTGCTTCTACGCCGTAAAAATAATCTTCTTTATTGTAACGAAATTTTGCTCCAAGTTTAATAAAACCTTCAAAGTGTGTATCTAGTCTTCGTCTACCAATTTTGTCTCCTCCAGGTTTCGGGATATATCCTTTTCCAAAACGAGCTAAAAGTGGTCCAACGATCATAATAGAACCTCTTAGTCCACGACCATCAATCTTAAATTGTTCAGACTCTAAGTAACTTAAATTTACTTCATCTGCTTGAAACGTATAAGAACCTTTTTCTAGTTTATTAACTTTTACACCTAATTTTTTTAATAATTCTATTAGCTTATTAACATCTACAATATCTGGAATGTTATTTATAGTTACTAACTCTGGAGTTAGTAATACAGCACATAAAATTTGTAAGGCTTCGTTTTTTGCTCCTTGAGGTTGAATTTTTCCTTTTAATTGGTGACCTCCTTCAATTTTAAATGTTCCCATGCAATACTAGTAGCGTTTTCTGCTTCGACTTTGGTTTGTGTTACTGTTACTTTTTTTATAATGCGTTTTCTTCGTATTTGTATTGGTATTCGTATACTTCTTTTTACTTCGCATTAAACTTGTAGAATCCGACAAATCTTCTTCCGATTCTTTCAAGTTAATTTTTCCATCAGATAATTCAAATAAATGATTAAAAATAATATAATCTTCTACGGTATCTTTATTCCAATTTAAAAAACACTTTTTCATATGATTAGCAATAGTATACACTAAAGCTTCTTTCATTTCTCCATCTTCCCAAGTGTTGGCTACATCAATCATGGTTTTTATATTATTACCATAAAATCTATATTTTGGAAAATTCTGAGGATATTCTAAAGTATCTGGTCTAGCGTATAATTCTTCACGAGAAGGTTTTGGATACGGAGAATCTACATCGATATCAAAATCAGCCATAATAAAAAGCTGATCCCAAAGTTTATGTTGAAAATCTGGTACATCACGTAAATGTGGTTGCATATTACCCATTACAGAAATAATGGCTTTTACTAACTTATTACGTTCTTCTTTGGTTTCACGTGTTTTAGCATGCGTAATCATTTTCTGCATATGTCTTCCATATTCAGGTATAATCAAATGTTCACGCTCGGTATTGTATTCTAAAATATCTATCAAAATTTAAGTGTAGAGTTATATTATTTGCACGTAGTTATTATGCTTGTGCAAAGTACAAAAAATATTTAAAGGCTAATAACTCCTTCTACATTTTCTGCAACTTCTTCGTATTTTGTAATTACTGCTTCTGGATTTTCCATAACTACATGAATAGAAATACTTGTATATTTTCCGTTTTTAGACTCTATAGTATGAATTACGGCGCCAATATTGTCAAATAAAGCTTCTATTTCTGCTATTTTATGCAAGTCCGATTCTACTATAAATTTATATAAGTATTTGGATGGCCATGTTGCAGTATCATACAATTGTGCCTTTAATTTTTTATAAAATTCTTCTGGGTTTTGTTTTTCGCTCATGATTAAAAAATATGTGGTAAAGATACGGTTTCCTTTACATTTTTTGAATGCGTTTCACATTTTTTGGGTAAATTGAAAAACGATGTTTTTAGAACATATAGGTCTTTTTAAAATGCATGACAAAGCGCACACGGCAAACAGCATTTCACAACCAATCGAAAAAAGTGTAAAGGAGTTCTTTATTTAAAATTTAAATTCCGATTTTTACACCCAAAACCTTGCCAAACTTGAATACAAAAAAAATTATAATAACTGGAGGACCAGGAACGGGAAAGACTTCTATAATTAATGAGCTTATTAAACGAGGCTATAATTGTATCGAAGAAATATCTAGACAAATCACCTTAAAAGCGCGAGAAGATGGTATTGAGCAACTGTTTTTAACAGAACCTCTTTTATTTAGTGAATTACTTTTAAAAGGAAGAAAAAAACAATATGAAGAAGCTAATGCTTTTGAGGAAGACTTTATTTTTTTAGATAGAGGAATTCCTGACGTCTTGGCATATATGGATTTTATTGGGGATGATTATCCCGAAGACTTTAGAAATGCTTGTAAAGACAATATATACGATCATGTTTTTATTTTAGCGCCTTGGCAAGAAATATTTAGTAGTGATAGCGAACGCTACGAAAATTTTGAACAAGCAATAGAAATTCACAAACATTTATTAAACACATACAAAACCTATGAGTATAGTTTAGTAGATGTACCGTTTGGTTCTATAGAAAGTAGAGCCGACTTTATATTAAATGTGGTAAAAGCATTGTAATGCAAAATGCGATAAACATATTAGAACGTTATTGGAAATTTACCAGTTTCCGACCTTTTCAAGAAGACATTATAAATGCGGTAATAGCAGGAGAAGATGTTATGGCACTAATGCCAACTGGAGGAGGAAAATCTTTATGTTTTCAAATTCCTGCACTTGCAAAAGATGGTATCTGTATTGTCGTTTCTCCTTTGGTTGCCTTAATGAAAGACCAAGTAAAAACGCTCACAGATAAGGGTATTAAAGCTATTGCGCTTACCAGCGGAATACATTATAAAGAACTAGATGCGCTTCTAGACAATTGCATTTATGGTAATTATAAATTTCTCTATCTTTCTCCAGAACGTCTACAACAAGAGTTAGTTCAAGACCGAATAAAGCAAATGAATGTAAACCTTATTGCTGTTGATGAAGCACATTGCATCTCACAATGGGGAAATGATTTTAGACCATCCTACAAAAACATAGAATTATTACGACAAATAAAGCCTAGCGCTAATTGTATCGGACTTACCGCATCTGCAACACCTTTGGTGGTAGATGATATTATAAAAGAACTCGATTTTATAAATCCTAAAATTTTTAAACAATCTTTTGCAAGACCAAATGTAGCATATATGGTTTTTCATGAAGATGATAAATATTACAAAATGGAAAGCATTTTAAAAAAACAGAATGCGCCTTCCATCATTTACGTTAGAAATAGAAAATCTACCGTAGAGATTTGTAATATGCTAGCCAAACAAAACATAACCGCTACGTATTATCACGGCGGACTAAGTAATAACGAGAAAGACAAACACCTAAACGACTGGTTACAAAACAAAAACCAAGTAATGGTTGCTACCAATGCTTTTGGTATGGGAATTGACAAACCGGATGTAAAAACCGTTATTCATCTAAACTTACCAGAAAGCATAGAAAGTTATTTTCAAGAAGCTGGTCGTGCCGGAAGAAATGGCAAAAAAGCATTTGCCGTTATTCTAAAAAATAATAGCGATGAAGCTTTAGTGAAAAAGCAGTTTTTAGACGGATTACCTACCATAGATTTTGTAAAAGTAGTATATCGAAAACTCTGTAGCTACTTTCAAATATCCTATGGTGAAGGCGTAGATACCACCCATCAATTTAATTTTAATCAGTTTTGTAAAACCTATACATTCCATACCATTTTATGCTATAATGCTATTCAGTTTTTAGATAGAACTAGTGTCATTAGTTTATCCAAACAATTTAATAGACAAACGCAAGTACAGTTTATTATAAGCAACAATAGTTTATTTGCTTATTTACAACATAACAATCATTTAAGTCTTGTTGTAAAATCCATTTTAAGAACTTACGGTGGCATTTTTGATCAAGAAATAAAATTAAATACAACCTTAATTGCAGATAAAGCTTCGGTAAATGAAAACATTGTAATAAAAGTTTTAGCGCAATTAGAAAAAGATGAAATAATCACGCTAAACACTTCTAAAACGGATGCCGAAATTACTTTTCTAGAACCTAGAGAAGACGATAAAACGATTAATGTAATTGCAAATGTTTTAAAACAACAAAACGCATTAAAGCAAGAACAAGTCGCTGCTATTTTAAGCTATGTTAAAAAAGAAGATCTTTGTAAAAGCATACAACTACTCTCCTATTTTGGGGAAAAAGATTTAAAACCTTGCGGTATTTGCTCCGTCTGTATTACCAAGAAAAAACCGGAAGTAAAAGAAATAAAATCCGTTAAAAACGCAATCATTAGCTTATTAGAAAGCGGGGATTTATCTTCTAGAGCAATTTTAAAAGAATTGCCATTTTCTGAAAAAGAAATAAATAACATGCTTCAATTATTATTAGAGCATCATATTATTACTATTACAAAAACGAACACCTACAAATTAGCACATTTATAATGAGAGATTTAAAAATCGTATTTATGGGAACTCCAGACTTTGCAGTTGCCACTTTACAAACATTAGTAGAAAACAAATACAACATTGTTGGTGTAATTACGGCGCCAGACAAACCCGCTGGACGTGGTAGAAAACTGAATGAATCTGCAGTAAAAGAATATGCCAAATCGCAAGGTTTACATATTATGCAACCCACCAATTTAAAAGCAGAAAGCTTTACCGAAGAATTAGCAGCATTAAAGGCTAATTTACAAATAGTAGTTGCTTTTAGAATGTTACCAAAAGTAGTTTGGCAAATGCCAGCATATGGCACTTTTAATTTACATGCTTCTTTACTTCCTAACTATCGTGGTGCGGCGCCAATAAACTGGGCGGTTATAAATGGGGAAGCAAAAACAGGTGTCTCTACTTTTTTTATAGACGAAAAAATAGATACTGGTGCAATGATTCTTCAAGAGGAAGTTACCATTGAAGCAAACGAAAATGCTGGAAGCCTACACGATAAACTAATGTGCTTAGGAAGTAATCTCGTTTTAAAAACTGTTAGTCTTATAGCGGAAGGCGATGTGGAAACAACACCACAGCCAGAAAATGCAGAAATGAAAACGGCATACAAATTAAATAAAGACAATTGTAAGATCGATTTTAATGACACTTTAGACAATATATATAATAAGGTAAGAGGATTGAGTCCGTATCCTGCTGCTTGGTGTATTTTACAAAATAAGGAAGAGATCTTAGATATTAAGATTTATGCTGCCGAAAAAGAAGTAGAAGCACATGATTTAGAAATAGGAAAAGTAGTAACAACC
>Ga0209344_10002083_pt1 | contig 23344 bp, 20 predicted proteins | sample Cruoilmetagenom6_FD_187293 | JGI IMG/M metagenome (GOLD analysis project Ga0209344, IMG submission 187293) | Oil polluted marine microbial communities from Coal Oil Point, Santa Barbara, California, USA - Santa Barbara Oil Seep Sample 6 (SPAdes)... | ecosystem: Environmental > Aquatic > Marine... | reverse complement strand
ACACGATTAAGTCAATTTTATTGTCGTCAACGTGGTACGCCTGAGCACGCGTTAGTGAACTACGTTGACGACAATAAAATTGACTTAATCGTGTTGGGCTGTCGAGAGCACAGTTTATTTGATAAGTGGCTCAATGGTTCAACCATTTCAGCGTTGATCAGCGAGCAAAATGTTGACATGGTCTTAATCAATACACCGTAATTTTATGCTGACCGAGTCATAATATTACAGTCACTAAGCTGGTGTTAGCTCGCTATTTAAGCGCCGAGCTCAGCACCAACCTAATGGCGATGCCATCAATAACCGATAAAAAATAAATCGCCAAAGCCCCATAATATGGTGCCGGTAATAATTAACGATACTTCAAGAATACCGAGTTGCAACCTCACCGCCTGTAATATTATGTCGGTTTTCTCAGCAAAGTCAGCCTCTATCTGGCTCAGCTCAGCGTCGACATTTTCGGCTGAGGTTTTTGACTTTCTTAATCTTATTTTCGCACGAGCCAGTGCAATTCTTTGATAAAATTTAAGCCGAGCAATTAATAATCGCTCTTGTATTATGCCACCTATGCCTGACCAGACACCGAGTACTGCAATTAAACAACCACTGCGCGACAACCACTCTAAACCAGCGAATTTTATCAGCGATAAATAGCTACCTAAAACAATTAAGAGTATGGCGATTAACCAATTGAGTAATGGATGGCGTTTCGAAATGCTAGGACTTTTTATTAAATCCGCTGAGGTTGACGCTTTTGACATATATACCTTATTTAAATTCGCTGGTTAAGCTTTTTACCGCTTGCTAGTTGATCCTAAGCCGGCAAAAGACACGGTACTTTATATCGCATGCAAACTACTCTTTGTCTTTATCTTTATCTTTATCTTTATCTTTATCTTTGTCTTTGTCTTTGTCTTTAGTCGATGAGAATTGTTTTTTATAGTTAATGTTAGCGCTTATTTCCTCACCACTAGTGGCTTCAAACGAGATACTCGGCGAGAGCTTATATTCAATATTCCAACCGGCTTGTAAACGATTGTCGGAGTCAATATTGGTGCCGTAACCAACCTGTAAACGATCGTTGATTTTAGCCGCGATATCAACCCGGGTACTATTACCGTTACTGCCACTTTTACTGGTAAAGGCCACGTCTTTTAAACCTAATTGCTCGCCAATTTTTTGCACGACTTTATTGGCACTTTCTACGCCTAAACTGATGGCTGCACTGGTTAAGGCGTTGCCTTCTTGTTGCGATAAAGACGCCAAATTTCGACCGGTAATTAAGAGAGCTAGAACATTTTCATCTGCCATAACAGGCTCTGAAAATAACGTTATACGCGGGTTGTGAATGGTGCCATCGGCAATGATACCGACCTTAACATCATCGACTATGCGAACCGCTCGAAACTGAATGCTTGGATTTTCAGCCGCGCCTAAAAACAACAATTGCCCTTGCTCTATGGTTAGAGTTTGTTTATACGCTTGAAATTTGCCATCTTTTAAGTCTAAACGGCCGTTTAGGATCAACGGCTGCCCCGAAACCAGTAATGAAGATAAGTTACCTGCTATTGCACTTGATAAACCAAAGCCACTGATTTTTACGTCATTACCTGCGGCTATTGTTAACGATATATTGTAGCTATACGGTGATTCTTTCAGGTTGATATTTTTTTCATCAACAATGACTTGGTCTTCTGACACCGTAATGGCGGGTTTGGGTAAAGATGAAATTTTCACATCCGCTTGATCAACCAGTAAATGACCATCAACGCTAAAGTGTTGGTGTTGATATTTTGCCTTTAACGTCGGCGAAACAATGAGTTTATTATCATTATTATTAACCAGAGTCACTTGTTGCCCTTCTAGGGTTAAATTTGCTGATACCGGGTTAGAAATTTTTGCCTTTCCCGCTATCGTGAGTGCTCCTTGTGGGTTTTGCAGCTCTCCTAATAACACTATGCTATCTTGTTGGCTGCTTAATTTAACTTTGCTATCGCGAATATCTAAGCCGTATTGATCAATCACCAAGTGCTTAATAGCAAGGGCACCTTCGCCATCCAATATCGGTTTGGCCCATGTCCCAGCAATGGTAAAGTCTTGCACTAAGCTCAGCTCTATCTTATCAATGCGTTTTTGCCATTGCTTAAGCCAGTCAAACTGTTGTAGATTCAGTGCCAAATTACCCGATATTTGCGCAGAATCGTTCAATGGCCAATCACTCGTTAATTGCGCGGTTACTTTATCCTCTACAGGTAAGTTAATATTCAAGCGTGTGGAGATTTTACTCTGTTGCCATTGACCTTGCAGACTTAGGAATGGAATGGTTAATAAACGCTGGAATAGCAAGCTATCTTCAGGGTTATTTTCGGCCGGAATATCGAGTGAAATATTCGCTTGGCGTAGCTCAAAATCCATTATCAAGTCAGGCGTAAACGACAGTAGCAGCTCCCCCTTAGGCAAGGTTACTATGGTTTGAAAGTCTGCTAATGATAAATTGGACTTTAATTCTTGCCATTGTGTAGTTATTGCCGTGACATCTTGCTGCTGCTGACTATCAATAGTTAACGCTTGCCCGGTAAGGTTTAGCTCAGATGAGCGCCATTTAAAACTCGGTATCGATACCTCGGCAGCAAATTGTTGCAGTTGTTTGTTCTTACCCTGAAGCTGTAACTTGCCGGTAATAAGCCCTTCAACTTCTTCTGGATATTGCTCGGGCCAGGTTGGCAACAGTGATTGCCAGGCTTTGATCTGCTCTGCCATAGCAGGCATTGACCATTGCTCAAAGATTAAGTTTGCCTGCCATTGGCCACTATGGTTTTCAGCGTTAATACATAAAGTACCACTGCCATTTAGGCAGAGATTTTTTAGGCTTTGCTTTTCATGACTCAGTTGTATGTGTTTGGCACTTAGCCCCAAGGTTTGCTGTTGATTATCGGCCTCGAATTCTAGATTGCTGATTTGCCAATTGGCCGCGCTTAAATCATTTTCCAGCGTTAATGGTTTTAATTGCTGACTCAGCAATTGGCCATTAAAGCTTAATTTAACTGGGGCATTACCAACAAGGTTAGTGTTAAACAGCACTTGATGATTGCCTGCAACACCATTAACGGTTAATGATGATTGTGCAATAGCAAGATCATTAACCTGCAGTAAACCGGCCTTAAGTTCGGCCTGCCAGCGCTCACTAAAGTCTATTACCCAATCAATACCTTGAGCGTCAAGCTCTGCTAGCGTCAGTTCTGCAATACTGCCCTGACTTGATATCAGCCATTGCGCCTGTTGCATTTTAACCTGCCAATTAACCTTAGCGTTAACAAGGCGAAAGATATTAGCTAACGCTAAATTGCCACTATTAAGCTGACCCGTTAATGAAAAACTTTCAGCTGGTGGCCGGTTAAGGTTCAGCGTGCCTTGCATTGACGCGGTTAACTCACCAACTTTTATTGCTTTACTTTTGAGGTTAATCATTCCTTGGGTAATGCTGATATCGAGATCGGCTAAGATTGGCCATGGCGACGTTTTCACTGCGGTGCTTTTGTCGGTGACCGCTGGTAACTCTTGCTTTAACGCGCTAGCCATTTGCGCTTGGCTAAGCTCACTATTTAATTGCACAGCCAGCACTGTGTTTGATTGCCAATCGAGAACATTTGCTAAGCTGGTATTTATTTCGAACTGGAGATTGTCAAGCCCTTGCCAATTGGCTTCTACTTCTGTTGTCGAGGACAGCTTCGGCCAGTTAAGCTCAAACCTTGCTTTAGCCTGTTTAAGCTCAATACTTTGCTCTGCCAATTCAATGTGCTGATTTTCAGTAAATAGTAGACCTTGCTTTAAAAATAATCCTTGCTTATAAAACCAATCACTGGTTACCGTGACTTGATTAGGCGATTGAATTTGTAGGTTTAATTGCGCTAATTCACTGATGCGGCCTTTGGACTTTACACTGGTAGAAAATTGTGGTCCCGAAATCGTTGCGGCTAGTTGATGCGGCCATTTTTTACGCATATCAAGGTAGCCGAACAGTGCGATGTTATGCTCTTTATAGCTTAGACTTAACGCGCCAACGCTAACTTTACTGCGCACCAGCGCTAATTTTTTTACCGTCAGTGCCGTAAACTTATGCTCAATCTCTTTGGCAGAGTTCTCTGTGCCTGCCTCTGTTTTAGCTATGCTCTGCTTGTAGCTGATGCGCGCGATATTTAGCTGTTTAACTTTTACTGCAATGGGCAGTTTCACGGTAGTTAACACGGGTAAGCTTGCTTGAGTGTCGGTATTGTTACTATCGTTTAAGTCTGTCACTGCCAGTGACTTTAATTCGATGTTAGCGCAAGAGACTAAATCATCAATCAGGTACAACCATTGACAATTAAGCTCTAGACCTTGCGCGTGTATTTCTCTCTCATCCTGTTGCCAATAAAGCTCAGTTAAGTTTACCCGAGAATTTAAAGTGCCGCTGATCTGCCCTACACGTAAGCCATCGGGCTGAAATTGCATTACGCGCGCCGCTAACCATTGCAAACCAGACTCGGTAGTGTAAAGCCACGACAGCATTAACAAAATAATCGCCATTAAGGCAGTAGTGACTATAGTGAGCCACTTTATCGCTGCATGCTTGTTAACTAGGCTCATAAATCTGGCCCTATAGTGACATGAATGCGCCATGCCTTATTGCCATCAAGTGCTTTAGCAACATCAAGGCGAATAGCGCCAATCGGGGTAACCCAGCGTAAGCCAGTGCCAAGAGATTTATATAGCTTCCAATCCCGCCACTGGTTAAAGGCATTACCTTGATCGGCAAATATTGCCCAGCGAAAGTTGTCTTTAAACAAGTAATCTACTTCAAGCCCTGATGATAAAAGGTGCTTGCCACCGAGTAAGACACTATCGGCAACTGGCGATAAACTTTGGTGTTTATACCCTCTTACCGAAACATCACCACCAGCAAAAAAGCGATAGTTTGATGGCATAGAGCGCGTAAAATCATCGCTATCCATCCAGGTAGCACCTAAACGCGCCCGCAGTAACAAACGCCAATCATCATTGAGTGACCAAATACGTTTAATGCGTTGATCGGTTTGTAAAAATGAAATATCAGGATCGCTTAGCTGTTCACTGCTAAAGCGAATAGTGCTTTGCCAACGCCAGCCTTCAACGGCTGAAAAGGGGTCAGTAACACTGTAATAATTGAGTTGCCATGACGGCACGATATATTCGAAGCTGCGAACAATATCGGCCTCGGACTCTAACTGCTCTTGTGCCATAACAATCGACCATTGGCTAAACCAATGCGGATTAAGTTTATTGGCTAATAATGACTCTAAAGTAAAAATTTTACTCCGGCCAATCTCCTCGTTTTTAATCTGATAACTGACTAAATTTACCCACTGACTACTGGCTTTAGCTAAGGGAATTTGATATTGAAATGTGGCATGAATATCAGCAATATCGAGCTTGATCTTATTAAAGTCAACAGCGGCAACATATTGATGGGCTTTATTATTTACCCGCCTGTTTCGCCAGCTCAAACCTATCTTTCCGCCACTGTCAGTGCCATAACCCAATAACGTTTTAAGTTCATATTTATCGGTATCTATAATTGACAGGTTGATATCTACTGTTTTATTAGCGTGATCAATGACTTGTTCAACCACCACTGACTTAAAAAATCCAGAACGATTTAGTGCTTGTTGACCGGCAATAATATCGGGCTGATTGTAAGGCTGACCTGGACTAACGGTTAAATAACTGTTAATTAAATCATGAGATAACACGCTACCTTCAATCAAAACGTTATTAATCTGATAGCGGGTGCCACAGTTAAACTGCCAATGAATATTTGCCTGTAACTGCCCAACATCAACAGCGAGTTCACTGACGCTAAATGTCGCGCTCAATAACCCTAGCTCTTGCGCTTGGCGTTGCAGTGACGCTTTAAATTCACTGTACTGACCATGATTGATGATCTGGCCCTTAATAAATGGATGTTTAGCGACCAGTGTTGATATTCCTTCAAGCGTATCCTGACAATTAAGTTCAATATTGATGTTATGCCAGCGTACAGCGGCCTGTAAGTCAATAGTTAAGATCTTGCCTTGATTGTCGTCGTTTAAGGTTAAAACTGGCTGATAATAGCCCAAAGCCTGTAATGCGCTGCGGGTTTTGCCCAAGATAGTGTTGTCTGATTGTGGAAAACCCAATATCGACAGTGGGATAATATTTTCGTTGCTGTTCAAATTACGCAAGATATTGCTTTTTAATGTCGAATCTACCCCGACAATCGTGAGGTGTGTCCCCGCTTGATCATCTGGCTCTACTGCTTGTATTTTGCCAGTACTTGCTAACATCAACACAGTGATTAATGAATAGAATAGCCGGAGATAATAATTGTAATACACTGGTTTCAATAGTTTTCCATGGTTGTTTGCTAAGTTGATTGGCACCACCAATATGCACAACCACTTATAATTATGACCACTTTGTCGCTGGAGATCATTAATTAAATATTATTTAGCTGACAGAAAAGGCCGTATACTGATGTGCTTTATCATCAATTAGGCATTCAGCTTAGTACTCGCAGTGGCTGGTTTTCAGATAAGAATTATGAATGATAGCCATTAACGCTTGGTGTTAATTCACTGTCATTGCAGATACCAAGCCTATTTGGCTTGCTATCAGTAAATAAGGGGTTTAGACAAGCAATAAAAGGGAATTATCCACCTTGATTGGCGGATAATTCCCTGGTCTAAAACGCCCTAGCTCCTAGCAAGTCAATCGGTAGTACATTGATGGCACTACAGCCAACGTTTTTTCTTAAATATTGTTAGCAAGACTATCGAAACGACCGTCATTACCCCTAATAATATAAAGTAACCATTTTCAATTTTCAGCTCTGGAATATAATCAAAGTTCATACCATAAATACCGGCGAGAAAGGTCAAAGGTACAAACAAGGCCGTAATGACAGTTAATACCCGCATGGTGGCATTAAGCTGATGTGAGGTTACTGACATATAACCGTTAATTAAATCACCACAAATATCGTAATACATTTGCGATAGACTCAATAAGCGGTCTAATCGTTCGCGTAAATCATTAACAGTATGCTCTTCTTTATCGGTGATCAGATCAGTGTCCTCATCATCGACGAAGGCTTTTAAGGTATCGCCCATACTGACATGGTAGTTAAAAGTACGCCTTATTTTCACCAATTGAGAGCGGTATAAAGTAATTTGCTTCATCATTTGGTCATTACCGCTTAATTGAAAGGCATCTTCAATTTTTTCTAGCTCGGCTTCAAAAGTAAAAAGTTCTTTAAGGTAGTAACCGCTGCTACAGTGGAACAGTCTCAGTGCCATATGAATCGGGCTGCGTTTAAGGTACTTTTCACTACTTAAGTTAAAGAGTTGATTAATACCCAAGGAGCTTTGTGGGTGACGGGTAATTAACAGTCGTTTGCCGATAAACATGCTGATCGGCAAATGCGCAAATCGTAGACCTTCATCATTGGCGATGATGCCGCGATAAAGCATGAAAATATAATCTTTAAACAATTCAATTTTCGGCGGGTGTCGATCGCGCTGCGCATCACTTATCGCCAGCGGATGACAATTAAAAGCAGTTAATAATCGTTTCTCTTCTTCTAACTCAAGGTTATCTAAATCAAGCCATAATGTGCTTTCATCATTTTCACGCCACTTTTCAATTAATTCACTACTACCAATGACGGTTTTTTCCGTGGCTGATATCAACATACATTTTATCATCTGACACTCTCAATATGCCCCGCTCTAAGCAGGATGATTTATGAACCCTAGCCCTTGACTCTATTATTATTAAGGTCAGCAAGCAGCAACAAGTCAAATCTTTAAAAATAGTTCACTAAATTACGATTAAAGTTAACTTACTTGTCCTTGATTGTAATACAATTAACTTTATTAATACGAATAAAATTAATTAAAAGCAAGCGTATAGGTATAAAAGTTACTATTAAATGCTACTGAAAACCTGCCTAGACAAAATCATCATCCGTTTAATAAAAATTTTAAGGATAAATAGATGTTAGAAAATGCCATAGATAAATTATCCTTAGTCATTGACGATATTCTCATTGCCGAAAACACGCAAGAAATAGCGGAAATAATGCGTGTTGCCACACAAACATTGGCAGAAGAGCAATTTTCACTGCTGATTGAAGCGTTACCGCAAGATAAACGCTTAACAGTCTGGTCTACCTACCCAGAAGCGATACAAAGAGCCGCTTTTGTTGATATGGGGCAAGCAACCAGAACAAGCTTGATTGAGACCTTAAGCGATGAAGAATGCTTCGAGCTACTGGCTCAACTAGATGTTGATGATGTCATTGAAATTGCCGAGGAAATTCCTAGTCGTCTGTTGAAATACGCGATTAAAAATTTAGATGACTCACAGCGAAAACTTTACCAACAAGCACAACAATTTAGCGTCGATGAAGTCGGTCATTGGTTAGACTACAACTATGTGCGGATTTCCGAAAAACTTAAAATTACCAGTGCGCAATTATTATTACATAAAGGCATTGCACCCTATACCGAAGACTTTTATGCAGTCAATAAAGAAGGGGTTTTAACCGGTATCGTCGCCATTAACTCGCTGATACAAGATGACGGTGAAAATACCTTAAAAACCCTTTTTTCAGCAGACATGCCAAGACTTAAAGCTAATGAAGAGTTAACGGTTGCAGCCGATACTGTCATATTATCAGGTAAAATGTCGCTACCGGTTGTTGATGAAAATGAACACTTTCTCGGTCGTTTTACCATAGCAACCGCCTATCAAGTAAAACAAGAAGAGCAAACAGAACAAATTACCACGGCCGCGGGGTTAAGCTCAGACGAAGATTTGTTTTCAAGTGTCCGAACCAGTGCCAAAAACCGAGGTATTTGGCTCGGGATTAACTTACTGACGGCATTTTTAGCCTCTTGGTTTATTGGCTTTTTTGAAGCAACATTGCAACAAGTGGTAGCTTTAGCAGTATTGATGCCAGTCGTTGCCTCCATGGGGGGAGTTTCTGGTAGTCAAACCTTAACGGTCATTGTCCGAGGCTTAGCCTTAGGGCAAATAACCGAGCAAAATAGAAAGGTATTACTGCAAAAAGAGTTAAAAGTCGGCGCGCTTAATGGCTTAATTTGGTCATTTGTCATCGGGGCAATTACTTTCTTTTGGTTTGACAGCCTAGTATTAAGTTTGGTCATTGCCATGGCAATATTACTTAATTTACTGACCGCAGCTGCCTCAGGCGTTATGATCCCTGCCTTGTTAAACAAATTAGCTATTGACCCTGCCTTATCTGGCGCGGTTATTCTCACCACAGTGACTGATATTGTTGGCTTCGTGGTGTTTTTAGGCTTAGGTAGCTTACTGCTACTTTAGCAAAGTAAAATTGAGGATTTAAGTCATGCCGATAGAAACCATCACCTGGATTGCCATTGTATTTTGTATTTCACAATCGGCTATTTTTTCCGGTTTAAATTTAGCGTTTTTTTCGCCCAGTAGACTGCAATTAGAGGTTGAAGCGAACAAAGGTAATAAAGCCGCGATAAAAGTATTAACGCTGAGAAATGATTCCAATTTTTTATTAGCCACTATTTTGTGGGGTAATGTTGGCATCAACGTCTTACTGACCATGTTATCCGACTCTGTACTGGCCGGTGTTGGCGCGTTTTTATTTTCCACCATCGCCATCACTATTATTGGTGAGATCACGCCGCAAGCTTACTTTTCACGTAATGCCTTAAAAATGGGTAGCATGCTATCGCCGGTTATTCGCTTTTATCAATTTTTGCTTTATCCGGTTGCTCGACCCAGTGCGATAATACTTGATGCTTGGTTAGGCAAAGAAGGGATTACCTATCTAGCGGAAAGTGAATTAGGCCATATCATTAAAGAGCATATTAGTGCTAAAGAAGCGGACTTAAACCATGTTGAAGGGATTGGCGCGCTAAACTTCTTCGCCTTAGATGAAATAAAAGTCACCGAAGAAGGGGAAATTATTGACCCTAACTCGATTATTGCCCTACCAACCAAGCTTGATTTGCCCATTTTACCTGACAGCTATACCGGCCCTAACGACCCTTTTCTGACGATGCTAAACCAGTCGGGTTATAGTTGGGTGGTATTAACCAATCTTGATGGCGTGCCTTTATTGGTTATTGATGCCGACGGCTTCTTGCGCGCTGCTCTATTTCAAACAGAAGGCTTTGACCCGTACAATTATTGTCATCGTCCGGTGATTATCAAAGATGAAAACACCTCATTAAACGAAGCTATTTTAAAAATGAAGGTGAATACCTCTACCGATCAAAACTTTGATGGCGTTATTGAACACGATGTTCTACTGATCTGGGGTGAAACTAAACGCATTATCACCGGCGCAGATATTTTTGGTCGTTTACTCAAAGGTATGTTGCCACCTGTGGTTGAAATCATTAAAGCAGCTGAATAGTACGACAAGCATTTCCTAACTCTGATTTCGGCTATTTAGCAATAGTCGAAGCTCAGCTGCCTATTCTTTTATGGTATAAGTGACTGATTAAAAAAGTAACTACAACTTAACCAGAGTAAGGCGTAATAACCTAGGTCATCTCATTATCAAATGTCGCTGCCTGTTTGATAATAAATAGCGTTAAAACAACCGGTAGTAATGACGCAAGCGCAAAGCCTAAAGCACCGCTGGCAAAAATCAAACCACTCGAGATAAAAAAGCCGATGACAACAATAGCGGCCCCCGTCAACTTAGCACGTCTATGATTAAATAATGCGCCGCCAGCAAGCACTAAAGCCGCTAAAACTTGCAAGACGCCATAAAGCGAAATCGCGAAATCATTAAATGCAAAACTTTGAAGAAACTGTACTTCTTGTGGGTTATGCATAACCTTAGCGCTACCAGCGGCGAAACTGAGTAGTGTAATGATACCGATTAATAAATGGTGAATGACTTTCAAAATTCCCTCTATCGTTGAATTTATATTACCTTCATTACTACTAAATAACTCACGCCATAAAGACGCTAAAAACTTTAACTTATTGACCTTAATACTTTGATAAAAATAGTGGCCGTATATGCGATCAAATATCCACTTTAGTAATGTGTCCACTTTTTTCATAAAGTAATTTTGCCGCGACTTCTGCTATTTTTTTAGATTCATGACCAATACCGTCGGCGATATAAAGCTGCCAATTAAAATCGGCGTGCAATTTTGTCGCTTGCGCTTTCGATGCCGAAAAAAAGGACTTTCCTCGCGATAATCGACCTAAGCCCTGTTGATCTAAAAGCGGAGTATGAAGGAGCGTACCTCTTGTTTCTAATTCGTTATCTTGCGCTCCGATGAGTAAGGTTAATTTAGTAGAAAATATTTCATCCAAGCTAGTTTCTCGGAATTCGGTGTTAGCTAATCCGTTTGGGAAGTCATAATCGACACTGGGTAATGTATAGGAACCAGCATTAGCCGCTATTATTCGATCCGCTTTTGATTTTGGCTGAAATATAGCCATTCTCGATAGAATTTGTCCACCTGCCGAATGTCCAAATAGGTCATATTGCTGCTGAGCAGAATGGGTTGCATTGACAACTTGCTCGAAGATACGATCAAAATCTTTAAAAATCCATGTTTCAGCTTTAGTTGCTGCGCCCTTTAGTAGGTCTTGATCCTGAACAAAATATTTATTAACTCTACCCGCTACCTCAGCTGTGGTAAAATTGCTGAAAGTGACACTAGTTAAAATACCACTCAAATTGTAACCCGCATAATCATAATCTCGTTCACTATAGGATGGCGATAAGATCAAAACATTGTATTTCTCTGCGTGCTCTAGCCAGTTATCCCGATATTCCCAAGCCCCTCTTCCTGCACCTGGGATAACTAATAATATTTTCGATTCAGGACTGAAGTTTATTGGTTGATAGTAAAAAACTGAAATATTAATGCCTTTTACAGTGACAAAGTTAAAGTTCCCCGAACCCGTATGTAAATTTAGCGCGGGGTTAGCTTTGGCATTTTTGTCATGAAACTCGATGAGGTTCATCCCGCATACCAAACACTTGCCATCATGTTCGAATCTTGTTGAAGAAAAAATATCTTTAACATGCGGGCACGGAGGACAAACATATTGCGATTGTTTTATAGAAAAACCCTCGCTAAATGCTGAGTAACTTACAAAGATTAAACTAACGGCGAACGCGGTTACATACTTTAACATATCAATAATTTATCCATCCATTAGCTATTTTTTATAACTACCTGCCTAATTCAATTAAATTAATAGCTAATAATAATATTGATTTCAGACTGTAATGCCGTTGATTTACCTAACCATGTCACCTTTTTCAAACAACAGTTGCACTGTCTAATAATGAGGAAATTTTTTCGTCATTATATTGTAAAAATTGTCTTAAAACCTGCTGGCTATGCTGACCAATATTGGGCGCGGCATGTTTATATTGTAGTGGTGTTTCAGATAAATTAATTGGCGATGCGACAGTTTTGATCAGCTTACCGCCTTTATCTGGCACAAGTTTAACCATCTCTCGGTATTGCACTTGTGGGTGATTAAACACTTGAGCTAAAGTATTTACTGGCCCACAAGGCACTGCAATTGCCTCTAATGTTGTCACCCAGTAGTCTGTGCTATGTCTGGCCAGAACATTAGCGAGCACAGGGATAAGTTCGCCACGATTTTCAACCCGTTGCTGATTGCTTTGAAATAAGGCGTTATTGGCTAACTCTGGACATTGTGCCGCCTGACAAAATTTTTCAAACTGCTTATCATTACCTATCGCTAAAATTAAACTGCCATCATTAGTTGCAAAGGTTTGATATGGCACAATATTGGGGTGACCATTGCCTAAGCGCGTTGGGTTTTCTCCGGTCGCTAAATAGTTCATGCCTTGATTGGCAAGGGTCGCCACTTGCACATCGAGTAACGCAATATCAATATGTTGGCCTTTGCCGGTATGCGCTTTAGCTAATAAAGCCGCCAGAATGGCGTTAGCACTATAAAGACCGGTCATAACATCAACGACGGCAACGCCAACTTTCATCGGCTCGCCATCCGCAGCGCCCGTTAAACTCATTAAACCGCCCTCGCCTTGGATCATGGCATCGTAACCGGCTTTATGGGCGTAGGGTCCATGCTGACCAAAACCGGTAATGGAGCAGTAAACCAATTTAGGATTGAGTGATTTTACTTGCTGATAGCTCAAACCATACTTTTCAAGCCCGCCAACTTTATAGTTTTCGATAAGCACATCGGCTTTAGCGATCATATCTTTGATCACCTGCTGCCCTTGGACTTGAGTAATATCAATCGCGATTGATTGTTTGTTGCGGTTAGCGCTGTGGTAATAGGCTGCTTGTGCGGGTTCATCACCTTGTGCCAGTTTGATAAACGGAGGTCCCCAATGCCGGGTATCATCACCTTTTACTGGCCGTTCAACCTTGATGACCTCAGCACCCATATCGGCCAACATTTGTGATGCCCAAGGCCCTGCCAAAATTCGACTTAAATCAACTACTTTAATACCCTTTAGCGCTCCAGACATATGCTAAACCCTACTCTATATTTCATATAAATAAAATCATCGTGTCGCTCGATGATAATTTATCATCGACAAATAGAACAGGGTTAACTATAGAGTTTATTGATTTAATTAAATTAATCTTCTTAATTCGTACTTTTTACAAGATATTGTGCAGTATTTTTAACAAATTTATGTTTCATTGTATCTAACGCACCAACAACGTTAAATTACTACGATACATCTTTTCCACACAGGGTAAAATCACCGAAAAAATGACCTTAATTAAATTGATAGCGGTTGTCAGCTTGAAGGCTATAATTCGGATATTACCTGTACTTATGTGCTTAATGAGCCAAATCAACGCCAACACGAGATGTGGCAAATTGATAAAATGGCGCAAAAAGCGCCCTTTGATACCGCCGATATTAGTGTTACTTGTGAAGATGTTGCAGTCAGAGATTACTTAACAAGCCAAAATATGGAGCCAGACTCTGTAACACTAGAGTGCCCACATAGAGCCAGCCAAGTCATTAACTTAGCTATTCATGAAAGGCCTTACCTGGTGCGCGGTGATATAACACCATTGGCTAAAGGTCTGTGCTTTTCAAATGAACCTATCTTAGTGCTAGCCAAGGAATTGCGTGTTCACTTAGAGGATCACTTATATATGACAGGCACAGGGGTATCCAATCGATGACTCATTGGATTATCAGCTAACTTTAGTAACACAATTACGCTTACGCACATTCAACTCTAAGCCAAGGTTAAATGACGATTTACCCTTGGCTTTTAAAAACTATTAGTCATTTCATCGTTAAATAGTTTGGCGTATGGCCTAGCTTTGGATAGAATTGACACATCGTAATTTTTGATACTGAGCTTATGCACGCCTTTTTAGAATATATTCCGTTAGTTATTTTTTTCGTTTTTTATAAATTTGCTGATATTTACTGGGCAACGGCCTCGTTGATTGTTGCATCAGCTATTCAAATTGCCTACTTTCTAATAAAAAAACAGCCTATTCCGAAAAGAAACCTGATTTTTTTTGCTTTAATTGCCATTTTTGGCGGCTTGACTATTTATATGCATGACGACACCTTTTTAAAATGGAAGGTCACTATTATCCAAGGCTTTTTCGCCATTGCGTTAATTGTCAGTCAAAAAGTGTTTAACAAAAACATCATGAAGGAATTCTTAGGTGATGCACTGACCTTACCAGAAAATATTTGGAATAATCTCAACCTTGCTTGGGCGGTGTTTTTCGCGAGCTGTGGCCTACTTAATTGGTACATTGCCTTTAACTTTAGTTTGGAAACTTGGGTTAACTTTAAAGTCTTTGGCTTGACAGCACTAACGCTTGTCTTTGCGATTGGCTCAGTACTGTCTTTATATAGATATATGCCTGACGAGCAACAGCAAGAACAAGAGAAAAAGAATAACTAATTAAGCGTCTGCTAAAGCAGCCCGCTTAAATTTTACAATAACTTGGGATGTAAAAATGTTTTACCTTATCTACAGTGAAGATGTTGAAAATAGTTTAGCCTTGCGTATGAGTGTTCGAGAAAATCATTTAGCGCGACTTAGGGCTTTGCAAGAACAAGGAAAATTGCTCGTGGCAGGCCCTTGCCCTGCTATTGATAGTGAAAATCCAGGTGATGCCGGCTTTACCGGTTCGCTGATCATTGCTGAGTTCGACAGTTTAGCTGATGCCCAACAATGGGCAGAGCAAGATCCTTACATAGCAGCGGGTGTTTATAAAAACGTTTCCGTTAAACCGTACAAAAAAGTACTACCAGCCTAAGTATTAATTTCTCTCATGAAGTATAAAAACCTTAATAAGTATATTTTTAGCAGTTTTTTACTGTTTTCAAGTTCTGCAATGGCAAAAAGCACAATGACAAGTTGTGAAATAGATACGCCTGTAATAGTAGAGGTTTCACGCTGTTTAGATGGAATTAAAGAGCAAAAAGAACGGGAACTACAAACATGGATAAATAATCAAACCTTTATTTTAGAAGCCTTGGCAGCCAATAACGGCCGCCACGCTGCACTGAATATGTTTAAACGCTCACAGCGTAATTTTATTAGCTATCGGGAAAATAACTGTCGATGGCAGTATTTAGTCGTTTCGCCGGCCCCTGGTGCTGCCGTTGCCTTTAAAAAATGCTTTATCACCTTGACACAAGATCGTATTGAAGAATTATCTAAACTTAATGGGCAAAAAGTGCCTACGAAGCCTACTATTTATAACGGATAAAACACATTGCTGAGCATTTTATTCTTTAATATCATTTACTTGTTTAGTTATGGCAATTTTCTTTTCTATATTTATTTCGATGACAAAGCGCGAAAGAATAGGTTATAATTAGCTTATCTTAAAATTAATTTATGTTTGATGTGGAATTTTTAACCAACCTTTCAGTTTACTTAAGCAATCCTAGAACTTCGCTAAATGACAAACTTTTAAAAATTTGTCATACGGTCAAATCGGCAATCCCTGATTGTGATCGAGTCGGTATCTGGTTATTTTGTAATGACAACTCTGAGATGATTTCATTAATGGGCATTGATGAGACCGGTAAGCAAACGCTAGGCGAGATTTTAGTCGCTAGTGAGCATAAAGCCTACTTTGATTATATTTTACAGAATGAATTTCTAGTTGCATCTGATGCAAAAAATAATGAGGTAACATCTTGTTTTAATAATGGGTACCTCCCGGCGCATGATATACGCTCCGTATTAGACGTTACCTTCAAAAAAGACTTTGTGCCATTAGGAATAATTTGCTGTGAGCGCACGGGAAATAAAACCGAGTGGCAGCACGATGACATCAACATACTAAAAAACATTGCGGTAAAAGCGTCAATATTTATTAGTAATAATATCTGTGATGTATACGCGAGCAAGTCGAAAGAAAGTATTATTGAATTGTTGCAACCTAACCTTATCGAGAAAAATCAATAAAGCCTTAAGCTTTTACTGTGATAAAGGTTAAATAACAGCTGGCATGACTTGTTATTGTTTCATACTCACCAACAAAGTGACCCGATTAAACTCAAATAGTTCCGCTTTTACATTGATAACGACAAACGATCGCCTCAATAGCCGTTGTTAATAGTAAAGCCACTAACATCAATTGAGCAGCGATCGCGGCGAATATATCGGGCGCTTTCATTATCGACGCCATTAGTGAATCTCTATAATAAAAAAACCATTGATGTTCCACTGGGAAAACGACTGTGTGTAAATAATAAAACACCTGGGTAAAGCCCCATACACTCAAGATAGCAATAACTAATAAAGCAAAAATTGATAACGCGATGAGCTTTTGTTTAGCATTGGGCATGATACTGAGCGAGCTGACTTGCGCTTTAGGCATCCCCTGAGAAATAATAATATTGCTTGCTTGTCGACAGTAAAATATTAATAACCCAAGCAGAAAAAATAAATTCCCCCACCAAACTATAGTTAAACTATTGAGTAAATTGGCTACATCTTGTAAATGCACAACTTCGCTTTTCGTTAATAGTTTTTGTGAACTTCCGTGCTGATTGAGATAACTTATTTCTGCTAAACCATCACCCTGTTGATGAATAGCGCGTACTATATCTGCAAACTTTTCTTCGTGTAACTGCACGTCGTTAATCGGGAAGTCACGCTTACCTTGAGTATTAATCCGCACGTTTTTGCTAATGACACTGTTAATTTGCAAACTTTGATACCAAAAACCATAAAAAAAATTATTGCTTTTACTTACTTGCCAGCTAATCCCTAATGAAAAAATCAGTAAGGCGATGGTAAAAGTACACCACAGTAATTGTCGAAAAATTAAATGTTTAATCATAAAGAGGTTTTACAGCCTTACTCATAGCTTCGCTTAGTCTACACTAGCAATCGCAGATAAAATTACTAGATATTTTTGTTTACCTTAGGTAACCATGCTTACTCAGATAAACTCACTGAACAAACCTATAAAGCTAAATTTATTAACTTTCCTGCTTTTATACTACTTCAATTTTATAACATAGAAATTAAAAGTTTAGTTAGTTTTACAGGAGATTAAACTAGCTGGTATCGCACGCTTAAGCGGTCATAAAGCTCGCCGGAAAGCCACTAAAACTATAGCTAGATAGACTCCCCCTCACCAGTAGCTAGCCATAACCTAGCAACAACGACCAAGGGTTCATCTGTCATTAAGCGATCTGGCAATGAAATAAGTTAAAATCGCCATAATTAATACCTAGTTAAGGTTGATGGATTATGTCGACTCTTAGTTGATTCACATTAAAGTCGATAGCAACTACCACTAGCGACAAAAATTGTATAAATAATGCTTGAAATAACATCAGAATCGATATACTGTACATTTATACAGTATATCGAGGTTGGCACTATGATTAACATTAATAAACCACAATTAAGTCAAACTAATAACAACTTAACGCTACAACCTGTCATTTCTAAGTCACGTAAAATTAACATAGCGACGACTTGGTGCAATATTATTCGGGTCGAAAATTCCTATGATTTATCAGAAAAATACCAAGATATTTGCCAAAGTCACCACCATGATAGCAAGTGGATCTTAATGATTAACCCTGAGAGTGACTCACTAGAGCAATTGTCAACTATGGGTAAGATTAACCCTGAAAAAATATTAAAAGTAAATGCCAGTAAGGTAAATGTGAGCTTAGCGCATATTAAAAGCGCCTTATTGAAAGGTAATTGCTCGGCAATGATTTTATCAAATGCTCAATATAATCAAGCGGAACTTAACGAAATATCTCGTTGTGCTGCGCAAGGAAAAACTCAATGCATTTTATTGCAAAACAGCAGCCTAAAACTAACAAACCAATTGCATTGATCTCAGCGCAGATAGATAGCGCGCTAAGCGCTAGGATAAAGCTTGCAAAGCCTATTAGCTATTATGGTAAGCTAGGCAAAACTTTCTCTTAAAAAGCTTATGTAGATGTATTGTCCATGCGGCTCAGAGCTGGCTTATGCTCACTGTTGCCAACCTATTATTATGGCAGAGAAACCTGCCAGCTCTCCTTTACAACTAATGCGATCCCGTTACTCTGCCTACGCCCATAAACAAGCCGATTATATTTATATTACCTATGCTCGTGCCAGCCAAACCGAGCAATCTATTGCCGACATTGAGCAATGGGCAGAGCAAACTAAGTGGTTAAAGCTGGTGATTCATCAGGTCAGTGATTATCAAAAAGACTTAGCAAACAAAAGTAGTGCCCAAGTTGAATTCTCCGCCTTTTATCAACATCAAGACAAAATTTGGCAAATGCGCGAACGATCTAATTTTATTATTGAACAAGGACAATGGCGCTACCTAGATGGTGATGTATCTGATAGCAAGGAATTAAAAAAGCCTAAACGAAATGACATTTGTTTTTGTGGTAGCGAAAGAAAATTTAAGCAGTGTTGTGCTAAAAATCTTTAAGCACAAGCTTCCATCAGCGGTGCTTTAACTATCGTTGTTTGTACTGCAGATAACCAAGCATTAACATCAAATTCCGCTCTTTTCGCCGTTTGAGTTAAAGGTTTTTCATGATGCTTTTGCTGGCAATACAAACTGGTGTTAGTCATCACCTGTTGGGTGATAAATTCAGCATTATCACGAAATGCCAATGGTCTTGGCTTAAGACAATTGGCTAAACGCAGGTGCGCCAATTGTTGCTGCTCAATTAAGTTCGCTTGGTTAAACTCGCTTATCTGTTCAACACTTTCTAATGCTAAAGGCGCTTCGCTAGGCAATTGAAAAAACTGACGCAGCTGCTCAGTTGAGGTGATTTTTTCTGCTGCTTGACTCTGCGGCAATTTAAATTGACTATGTGCCCGAACATCGTCAGTTAACATTGCCAGCATTAACGAAAAATCAGCACGACGGGCATGATGAACGCTCTCATTAAGCTGTTCGCCTAACTGAAGTTCATGAACAAGTATGTCGTTTGATAAAGCGTCTGGAGTCAAAATAATCTACTGGTTTACTGCCGATATTATTATTATCGGCAGTGCTAGAAATTACTTTAGTTAGAAAGGTGTATTTATTATATTTTTACTAATAAATACAAAAGATTGCTATGAGTGACATCATAAAAGCACGGTGTAATTTTAGTCATCCTACTAAGATTGCTTTATCGGCCAGCTAAGGATAAAAGTCGCGCCCCCCTGTGCACTATCAACCACAGTCGCGCTGCCACCATGCCACTCCATAATACGGCAAACGATAGCTAGGCCTAAACCAAAACCTCCGGTAGCCCTATTACGAGATACATCGCCACGAGAAAAAGCATCAAATATAGTACATTTGTAATCATCACTGACGCCATCACCATTATCAGTCACGCGAATTTGCACCTGCTCCTTTTCTTGCGCTATGGTGATATCTATAGCACCATTACCATATTTTATTGCATTGGAGAGATAGTTATTGAGCGCTCGGCTTATAAAGTGTCGGTCAGCTTCCACTTTAAGGTTGCCAATAAGGTTAGTCACGGTAAATTTTTGTTCAAATTGCTGATAATTTCGTACTTGTTTTTCAACAATTTCAAGCAAAGACTCATCATGAAAATTCAGTTTAGGCTTATCACTATCAAAGCTTGCATAAATTAGCATTTCACTAATCAGTTGCTCTAGTTCACAAATATCTTGGCTAATCGCTGTGCGGTACTTTTCTTGTTTAGCTTTATCATCGGTACACGCTAACATCTGTAGGGCAAACTTAGTGCGTGCTAACGGGGTACGCAGTTCATGCGCGACTGCGGTTGATAACTCTTTGTGGGCATCAATTAAGCGCTTAATACGACTTGCCATGGTATTAAATGCTGTCACCATAGGCTCAGTCATAGTCGACCTTGCTTTGGGCGCGACAACATCAAAGCTTTCTTGGCCAAAGTCAATCGCGGTTTTACGCAGCTGGTCTAAATCTCGCGATAATGGCCTTAACCAAAAGAACAGTAAACAAGCTAGACTGGCCAACAGAATAACGCGAATTAACGCTTCCATTCTAGGTCTAGTCGGCATTTTCGCTGGCCCTAACACAATGGCTACCGCGGTATTATTGATACGATGATGAATTTCTACTGCGTCATTGTCATAATATATATATGTATTATTTTCACTGATAACATCATGTTTTTGATGGCCAATTTCTTTCGTTTGTTGTATCGACATCAATTTCAATGGTAATTTCCATTGCTTGGCAGCGCTCGACACTATCTCTTGCCACTCAACTTCAGGGTGCTTCTCTAAATAATTAGATAGTACTATCAGCATGGTTTTATAACCGGTATAGGATTCAATATCTTGTTCTAAATATGAACTCCACACCTCGTCAAGCACCCATGAAAAGATGATAAAAATAGAGATGATCAGGAAATATAAGCTGAAAAATGAGCGTCCGAGTTTCATTAAAATGCCTAAAAAGAGGAAAGTAAGGCTGATAAATTACTATAATAATTCATCAGCTTGTCTCTGATATTCGTTATTAACTCCATGCGTCAGGTACAAATAGATAACCCTGCCCCCAAATCGTTTTAATACGAAATGGCGTTTCATTACTGTCTTGCAATTTTTTACGCAAACGCGATATGCGGACATCAACGCTTCGATCCATGCCATCGTATTCTCGACCGACAACTGCTTTATAAATATAATCGCGGTTTTGTACTTCCCCTGAGCGACTGGCTAATAACCAAAGTAAGTCAAACTCTTGGCTGGTCAGATCAATATTTTCACCATGTAATGTGACTTGTCTTGAGCCACGGTTAATATGTAATTGCCCGCAATCAATCTCTGCATTTTCTTTACCGTCAGACGGTAACTGGCCACGACGTAATAAGGCGTTGACTCGTGCCAGCAGTACTCTTGGCTCAACAGGCTTAATAACGTAATCATCTGCCCCTATTTCTAACCCTAACACTTGATCAAAATCTGTGCCTTTCGCGGTTAACATTAAAATTGGGCCTTTGTAGTTAGGGCGTAAGTCTTTACAGACAGCAAAACCATCTTTACCTGGTAACATAATATCTAAAATGATTAAATCAGGTACGAATTTATCAACCCGCTTTTCGACCGTGTCACCTCTAAATTCTTGCTTAACATGATAGCCTTCACTTTCTAAAAACTCGGCGACTAAATCCGATAACTGGCGGTCATCCTCAACGAGTAATATCTTTTTTACTGACGAATTATTATCTGACATTAACTTGCTCCTACTTTATTGTGCTGCATTATCAGCAATTTTATGGACATCTTATCAACACAGTTCAATGCTACTTCAGCCAATAAATAACAACCATTGAGAGTATGAATGACTTTAGCTTAAAATGTTTATGGTCAATGTACAACGCTATGTACAAGGTATTACTGCAATAGTACAACTTATTACCCTGCTATTACATTTAATTACATTATACTAACAACTTGAGTTTTATTATGTTTTTCAGAAGAGTCACTATCTTCAAAACCAGTAGTTCACTAAATAAACATAAATATTTACTCAACAAAGCGTGCCATTTACAATATCAAGAATAAGTCCGATAGCAGCTATTATGAATCACGCGTCTAAAATCAAAGCTTCACTAAATAACAGCTCAGATACCGAAGTATTAAAGGCAAAGAAAACTTTATTTACTGTCATGTTCGTGGTGCTGTTTAGCTGTGCCGGCATTGCCTTGCCTTATCCAATATTAGCACCGCTTTTTCTCAATGAAATTAGTCCTTTGACGACATTTGCCAATTTACCCAGTAAAATTCTCTTAGGCATTATACTAGCGACCTACCCTTTAGGCGTCATTATCGGTAGCTCTGTTTTAGGGGCGGCTTCCGGCGTCTATGGCCGAAAAAAAACCTTAACCTTTACCTTAGTGTTAACGGCTATTAGTTATGTATTATCAGCTCTTGCGGTACTCGCCGAAAGTTTTCTACTGCTAGCAGTAGCACGATTTATCACCGGAATTTTTGCCGGTAACATCAGTATCGCCAAAGCAATTGCCGTAGATCTATCTCCAACACTCGACAAAACTTACACTTTTAATTTAGTGAATGCCACTGGCTATTTAGGTTGGCTACTAGGGCCTTTAGCGGGTGGCCTACTGGCAATATATGGCTTAGATACTGTTTATCTATGCGCCGCCACAGTACTAGCAATTGCCTTATTTAGCGTGATAACCGTACTGCAAGCTGACGATATAAAAGCAAACCGGGCTAAGGTTAAGTTTAGCCAACTGCTGACTAAGCAAAACTCCTTTGCCTTGCTAACTAATAAAAAAATTAGACGCATCTTTATTATTTATTTATTGGCCACCTTAGGCTTAAATGCTTATTACGAGTTCTATCCGGTCTGGCTAGTTGAAAACTTTAATTTTACCAGTGCTTCCATAGGTTATATCACTGTGCTGTTAACCTTATTTATGACCATCACTAGTATCTTTTTTGTCAAAAAATTAAAATATCTATTTGGGCTAAAAATTGGCGCTATTGTTGGCATGGTCTTAATGGCCCTGTTCTTTAGCCTTCACCCTCTATTATCCGAAACCAGCGTTTGGCCAATTTATGCTATTACTGGCATCGCTGTCGCTATTTTTAACGGCTTATTGCCGGTATATATTTCTGAGCAATATGCCGATATAGAACAAGGCCAACTGATGGGGCTCATAACCACTGTTTTTAGTTTAGCCAGTGTTATTATCGCGCTAGTCGGCAGTGTCTTGGCATTATTCGGTGCCCATTGGGCAATACTTTTTGGGGCCATGTTATTACTCATTGCCGCTA
>Ga0209344_10002081_pt1 | contig 23347 bp, 24 predicted proteins | sample Cruoilmetagenom6_FD_187293 | JGI IMG/M metagenome (GOLD analysis project Ga0209344, IMG submission 187293) | Oil polluted marine microbial communities from Coal Oil Point, Santa Barbara, California, USA - Santa Barbara Oil Seep Sample 6 (SPAdes)... | ecosystem: Environmental > Aquatic > Marine... | reverse complement strand
CCTCCGCGTAAGCGTCAGGTATATCTTGATCTTTTAACAACCCTATATAAGCGTTTAATTCATCAACCGTTCCGTAAGCTTCAATACGGAGGTGATATTTTGGCACCCGGGTACCACCAAACAAAGAGGTTAGTCCGCCGTCACCAGTTTTAGTATAAATTTTCATAATTTGCTAAACTTCATTTGCGAGTAAAAGTACGTCATTTAGTCCTAAATACCGTATCACTGTTGGGTATAATACAGGTAATCATCAATGACCGTTTTAACAAATTCAGATGAAGTTAAATTGGAATTGATCTCGGTTAACTCTTTAATTTTGGTAGCTAATTTACCTATAACTACCGTATTGCGGGTCTTCATTGACCTGCGGTATAAGGTTTTAATGGTTTGTATATCTGCGTCACTCAATACCGTTACTTGGGGAAAGGTAGGGGTGTAATTAGCTGGCAAATCGACAGTTAAGGTACTCTCAAGACTTATTTTTTTACGTTCTGAAATGACGGTAGTTTCTCCGGCCAAATCACCCAAACGCTGTCCCTTACCATTTAATAATATGGTCATAATAGCCACAGAACCTCCTGCCAAATCGATGTCGATTAAGCGCAGCAACCAGCGCAGTAAATAACTAGCGAATGTAGGCTTACTTCCGTCTAATTTTACCACGCGAATTTGATTGGCCATTTTGCCAGGGGTTTGACCGTTACATAAAACCTCAAAGAGCAAACTGTATAAAAAAACAGGTAAACCTAATAGGGTATAAGCCACTATAGAATCTATGTTTGGCGGATAATTGAGTGCGTTCATAATCCAGATTACCAACAAACTATAGGAAGCAATTAATATTAAATCGAGTAGAAAGGAACCAATTCGCGTTGTTAAATGCGCCACATTTTGATGAATGCTTACATTTTGGGCAGTTTCTATTTGAAAATTATCCATTTTTACGTTAATTTGTACGACTTGGTTAAGCGAGAATTTCAGGCGAATATAAAAAAGATTTAACCTATTTTCGAAACTTTTTTAACGCAAACACGAATACCATTAATGCGAGAAGCAGCTTTTGTAAAAAAACATAAAGAACGTTGGAAACTTTTTGAAAACGTCCTCTCTAATAAACAGCAAATTTCCCCGGATCAATTATCAGCTCTTTATGTTGAAATTACGGATGATCTCAGCTATGCTAATACCTTTTACCCTAAAAGTAATACAGCGGCCTATTTAAATACCATTGCCGCAGCGGCGCATAGAAAACTCTATAAGACCAAAAAGGAAGGGAAAAATAGGATCATCACATTTTTCACCACCGAATTTCCAAGTTCCTTTGCACAATACCATAAACAATTACTTATCGCATTTTTAGTCTTTTTGTTTTTTGCCATAGTTGGCGCATTTTCTGCCGCTCAAAATGGCGACTTCCTACGGTTAATTTTAGGAGATAATTACGTCAACATGACATTAGCTAATATTAAAAGTGGTGATCCTATGGCGGTGTATAAAGATGCAGCAGAAATACAAATGTTTTTAGCCATTACCATTAATAATATTAGAGTAGCCGCCATGGCCTTTTTATTGGGGATCTTATTCTCAATCGGAACCCTTTATGTCATGATGAAAAACGGACTTATGTTAGGTTCATTTTTGTATTTCTTTTATGATCAGGGACTTCTTTGGGAATCTTCACGAACCATTTGGATTCATGGCACCATAGAAATTAGTGTCATTATAGTGGCAAGCTGTGCGGGAATGGTCTTGGGTAACGGGCTCTTATTTCCAACAACCTATTCGCGTTTAGATTCATTTAAGCGCAGTATTAAAGCGGGCTTAAAAATTATGTTGAGTACGGTCCCATTTTTTATCATCGCAGGATTTCTTGAAGGCTTTGTAACCCGACATACCGAAATGCCAGATTGGCTAGCCATAACCATCATTGTAAGTTCTTTAGCCTTGATCTTATTTTACTATGTATATTACCCTATAAAATTAAACCAGCAAAACACACCACATGAATTATATTGATTTTAAACGCGAACGGGACTTGGGGAGTATTATTGGGGATACCTTTAAATTTATTCGAGAAAATTGGAAAGCCTACTTTTTAGCGGTGATTAAAATTGCAGGCCCCTTTATACTCGTTGGTGCGTTTATTTTAGCGGTGTATATGAGTTCAATGTCGGCTGACCTCGAACGCATCAGTGGAGAGTATGATCCTAATATCATTCTTGATACCGTTGGATCATTATATGCAAAAATGGGACTTTATAGTGTTATATCTGGATTTGTCTACCTGATAGTTTCCTTAACATCTATCTTTTTTATCAAATCGTATATTGAGCATGATGGGGAGACCGATTTTAAGGAAATTAGACGTAATACCTTTCAATATATTTGGAAATTTATAGGTCTTGGTTTGCTTATCGCCATCATTAGTTTTGTGGGATTTATGATTTGTATTCTTCCTGGAATCTATTTCGTTGTCGTATTTTCCTTGGCAACCTCAATTATGGTTTTTGAAGAAAAGTCTATTGGAGATAGCCTGTCACACTGCTTTTATTTAATTAAAGATCAGTGGTGGAACACGTTTGGTTGTTTACTTGTAGTGGCTATATTAGTGGCTGTGTTGGGGTGGACATTTTCAATTCCCTCCATTATTTACAGCATGATCCATGAGCTTACAGGCGCTACCCAAGAAGATCCGCTTGAAGCGTTTAGCCTGCTGAAAGACCCTGTGTATATCGGGTTAAACATCCTATCAAATGTAGGCTCATTTATTTTGTCTTCAATATCACTTATTGCCTCTGTGTTTATTTATTACGATTTAAATGAGCAGAAAAACCTAACAGGAACCATGGAACAAATTGAAAATTTAGGCCAATAAACGTGAGATATCTCTTAGCTCTTTTTATCCTACTATCTACGTGTACCGTAGCAGCTCAAGACAGCATCAAATCGCTGGCATCAGATGATGCCTACATCGTACCCCTCACGGTAGATCAAGATCAGATGGCGCGATTTAAAAAGGATCGTGAATTAAACTATGACGTGGTGAAATCAAACCCTACCATCTTTGACAAAATTTGGGATTGGTTTGTGCGTGGAGTCAATAAAGTATTGAGCTGGATTTTTGGTAACGGTCCGGCTGGAAGCATCGTGGCAATGCTGTTAAAAGCGCTGCCTTATGTTCTATTGGGAACCTTGCTTTTTTTAATTTTACGCTTCTTTTTAAAGGTCAATACCCAAGAGATCATCGGTGGTAAAAATACCCAAAATGACATCCATCTCTCTACTTCAGATGCCATCTTAAACAAGCGAGATTTAGCGGGATTAATTGACCGTGCGATTGCCGATAAAAATTATAGACTGGCTGTACGATACTATTATCTATCCGTGCTACAGCGACTTTCTGACAAAGAGTTAATTGATTGGCATCAGGATAAAACAAATGAAGATTACCTCCGTGAATTAACCGGAACACCCCTTAAAGAAGCGATGGTGCACAGTACCTATCTTTACGATTTTGTATGGTATGGAAACTTTAACCTCAATGAACAGCACTTTACGAAGGCGCGAAAAGATTTTGAATCCCTTTTAACACAACTCGGCTAGGTGGATAAACGTACTAAAATATATATTGGATTATTCCTGCTTATGTTTGTGGGCTTTATCTATTTGGAGCTCAACAAGCCAAAGCCCATCAATTGGTATCCATCGTACGTGACTTCCCATAAGGTGCCTTATGGTACCTATGTGTTTACCGAAAGTTTCCCCACATTATTTAAATCAGAACACAGTATATATATAGATAAAGCCCCCTATGAATACCTTCAAGATAGTACGGTAAATGGCACCTATATCTTTATTAATAATGTCATAAATTTTGGAGAAGAAGAGTTTGATTTACTCAAGGCTTTTGTGGCACGAGGGAATGAAGTCTTTATTTCAACCCATGGTGTTTCAATTGAAGATTTTTCACTTAAAACAGAAGCAATTTCCTCATTGGCCTTTGAACAGGAACCTTTTTTTAAGCTGCTTAATCCCCGATTGCCCCAAGAGCGTTTTACCTTTGATCGCAATTTTTATAATTCCACTTTTGTGGAAGTAGATACGGCAAAAACCGTAGGGTTGGGAAAAACAGGATTTACAAACGCTGCTGGTGAAGAAGTGGTTGACGGAATAAATTATATAAAATATCGTCATGGAAAAGGAACTTTTTTCTTTCATACCTTTCCAGAAGCCTTTACCAATTACTTTATGTTAAAAGATAACAATGCGGCCTATGTAAGTGCCGTAGTGAGTTATTTAAATCCCAATGCCCCAATTTTAATTGATGGCTATTACAAAGAAGGAAAAGCAGGAATCCAGTCAGAAATGTATTATATCTTAAATACCAAAGCGTTTAAATGGGGCTATTACTTAGCCATTGCTGGGGTGTTAATCTTTATTATTTTTAATGGAAAACGAAAACAACGGGTTATTCCAATTATCCCAGCGGTTAAAAATCAAAGTATTGCCTTTACGCGTACCGTTGCCAATATGTATTATGAAAAATCGGCCAATAAAGCCATGGCGATGCATAAAATAACCTATTTTTTAAATTATATTAGAGCAACATACCACGTGTCAACGGCTACTATTGACGCTAGGTTTTATGAGCAACTTGCGGCGCGAAGTGAGCAAAACGAAGAAGATATTAAACAACTCTTTACCCTAATTACAACCATAGAAAATTCAGCAGAGGTAAGCAAAGAAACCTTGATTGAACTAAACAATAAAATAGATACGTTTAAAAAAACACAAGCATATGGATCACACGGAAGAACATAGTCAAGAAGAAGTAGCGTTTAACAGTCGCATTGACCTAAGCGGCCTAAAAGACGCCGTTGCAAAAATTAAAGTACAATTGCACAAAGTAATTATTGGGCAAGAAGAATTTATAGAGTTATTGGTAGTTGCCTTATTGGCGGATGGCCATGTGCTTATTGAAGGAGTTCCCGGAGTTTCAAAAACGGTCACCGCAAAATTGTTGGCTAAAACAGTTGCAACAGAATTCAATCGTATTCAGTTTACCCCAGATTTAATGCCCTCTGATGTGTTGGGAACCTCTGTACTCAATATGAAAACAGCCACCTTTGAATTTAAAAAAGGACCCATTTTTTCAAATGTAGTTTTAATTGATGAAATTAACAGAGCACCAGCAAAGACCCAAGCAGCCTTATTTGAGGTAATGGAAGAGCGACAAATTACCATGGATGGCGTACGTTATATGATGCCTCCACCATTTATCGTGTTGGCCACCCAAAACCCCATAGAGCAGGAGGGAACCTATGCGTTGCCAGAAGCGCAATTAGATCGTTTTTTGTTTAAGATTAATGTGGGGTATCCAACAGTAGATGAAGAGTTTTTAATTATCCAATCGCATAATGCACGTAAAGGTGCCTTACCTCAAGATCAAATTGAAGCGGTCATTTCAGAAGAGGAGTTACAGGGATATCGACAACAAATATTTGACATCATCGCCGAAGATAAAATTGTTAAATACATTGCAGAAGTGATTCATAAGACCAGAAACCATCCACATTTGTATCTCGGAGGATCGCCAAGGGCCAGCATTGCTGTGCTAATGGCATCCAAAGGTTTTGCAGCTATTAACGGGCGTGATTTTATCATTCCTGAGGATGTTAAAAAAAGTTTTAAACCAGTCTTGCGTCACCGAATTATACTAACACCAGAACGAGAAATGGAAGGTATGACGACAGATAGGGTTATTGATATGATTATCCAATCGGTAGAAGTACCACGATAAAACCACCTCGCCAAGACACCTATTTGATGCTAAAAAGTTTGTACATCCACGATCGCTTTTACTACTATTTATCGACTATAGTTGGACTCTTCTTGTTGTCCTATTTTATCCCGAACTTATTTGATATTACGGTTCTGTTGTTGGTGCTTTTTGGCGTTTTGCTCCTGGTGGATGCAGGGGTGTTATTTCGCTATAAAAGCGGGCTTGTAGGAAAGCGTTTGCTGCCCGAAAAATTCTCTAATTCAGATGAAAATAAGGTGCCCATCGAGCTTGTCAACGCCTATCCTTTTCTAATTTACGTAAAACTTATTGATGAGTTACCCTTTCAATTTCAAAAACGAGATTTTCAATGGCATGCAAAAATACCGGTTCACACCACCTATGAATATGTGTATAGTGTACGCCCTGTAGAACGTGGGGAATACCATTTTGGTCGCTTGCATTTGTTTGCTTCATCCCCATTACGGATCTTGTCAAAACGGTATAGTGTAGATCAACAACAAACGGTTGCAGTATATCCATCGTATATCCAAATGAGGAAATACGAGTTTCTTGCTTTTGGAAATAAATTGAATGCGGCAGGCTTAAAAAAGATTAGACGCTTAGGGCATACGATGGAGTTTGAACAAATAAAAAATTACATACCTGGTGATGATGTGCGCACCATTAACTGGAAGGCAACGGCCAAAACTGGAAGCCTCATGATAAATCAATTTCAAGATGAGAAGTCGCAACCCATCTATAGTATTATTGATACAAGCCGGGCCATGAAAATGCCTTTTGAAGGATTAAAACTGTTAGACTATGCCATTAATTCAGCCTTAGCGTTTTCTAATATTGCCTTAATAAAGGGAGATAAAGCTGGGCTAGTTGCTTTTTCTAAACAGGTAGATACCCTTGTGGCTGCTACAAATAAACGTATCCATATTAATGTGCTTAATGAGGCATTATATGCAATTTCAACCGCATTTACGGATGCTGATTTTGGCTTACTTTACGCAACGGTAAAGCGAAAAATAACCCATCGATCACTCCTTTTGTTGTATACAAATTTTGAGCATCTATCTAGCTTAGAACGACAAATTCCCTATTTAAAAGCCTTGGCTAAACAGCATTTACTCGTTACCATCTTTTTTGAAAATACCCAGCTCACTGAGCTAACCGAATCACCAGCCACAGACCTTCAACAAATTTACCACAAAGCGGTAGCCGAAAAATTTGTGTATGAAAAGCAACTCATGGTCAAAGAATTAGAACGCCATGGAATTCATACCATCCTCACACAACCCAGTCAGCTTTCGGTAAATGTAATCAATACCTACTTAGCATTTAAGGCAAAAGGCTTGGTTTAAGGCTTGCCTTAACATTTACGGCCCGTAGCGTAAAAGGCGTTGAATCTTTAATGATCACCTTATAGCGTCAATCATTTTATTAATTGAGTCAAGCGAAACCACGGTTTGGTCGGATATTTGTCTTGAAATTAATACTGAATTTAAAAACACACCCATCATGAGTAATAACACAAATACATTAGTAGGCTTATTAGCAGGTACCGTTGTTGGAGCTGCCATAGGCATACTATTTGCACCCGATAGTGGTGTACGAACCCGAAAAAGAATTGCAGATAAAGCAAGTGACGTCGGTCATACCATTGCTGATAAGGCAACCCACATGAAAGACGTTGTTGTAGATGCTGCATCGTCAAAAAAAGAAACCTTAGAAGCGCAGGTTGAATCTATTGTCTCAGACGTAAGTCATAAAACGGATGATGTTATATCAACCTTAGAGAAAAAGTTAGCTGAATTAAAGGCTAAAAACAAAAAATACCAAAAATAAGGATGCAGTCACAATCCGAATCAACCATGAGTATTAACGCAATTACCGAACGGCTTAAGCACTTACTTGAAACATCTCACAGCTATGTAAAGCTCAAGATATTTCAACAGTTGGCCTATACCATGAGTGTTTTTGCAAAGCTCATGCTCATAGGAAGCCTTGTTCTTTTTGGATTTGTCTTCCTGTGTATTGCAGGCGCAATGGCCATTGGATCTGCCTTAGGAGCCATGTCGTATGGCTTTCTTATAGTAGGCGGCCTCATTTTTATCTTGGCAGCGCTCTTATTTGCATTTCGGAACCGAATTGACCGTCAAATTATTCGCAAATTTTCACGCGTATTTTTTAATTAAAACCACCTATCATGCATGAATATCAATCCTTCGACGAAATCGACCTAGCGCTCAAGAAATTAAAACTTGAGCAGCAAATCGAGGTTGAAGAACTTAAACATACGGGCTACGATCTAAAAGAAAAATTTTCATTTAACGATCCTTTTAATTTAAAGTCTATTGGACTAAAAGTGATTAAGAATTTTAGCCTGCTCATGTTTATCAAAAAACTCTTTTCAAAACGCTAAAAAAATATTGGTTGGTTAATGTGAAGAAGTCGTGTTCAGCTATGAACACGGCTTCTTTTTTTTCCTAAAAAAGCATAGTGCATGGGGTGGGACTAAACATAGTATGAATTTGAGTAGTAGCCAGATGTGAATAGCGTTAGCAATATTATCATTATCGTCAATACCTCCTCAGTTAAATTGCGTCCTTGCCAGATAATTTAATGCCATGTATTATCAAATTGCAAATACTGCACCACCCTCTACTATAGAATCTACCCTACAGGCTTCGTTTAAGTATAAGGAACTCTACACCGCCAGGAAGCTTATAAATGGTTTAGATGAATCTACTTTAGAAGTAGTTACACCAGCACATCCCAATCAAATTTCCCTAGCTATTTGGGGCATACTTCCCATCCATTATGAAGGCGATTGGGAAGATTTCCAACAACTAACAAACACCTTAACCATTGGGGTAGACCAATGGAAAGACAACCGTTGGTATAGTAATCCCGAAACATATCACCGCTGTATAATTGTAAGCACCGGTTTTTATACCCATGCTATTCATCAGGGTAAGGTGTATCGTTATTTTGTACGTCATGCAGTTGATGATCTCTTACTATTTGGCGGAATTTACAATCAACTAGACGATGGATTTTTAACCTGTGCAATCTTGACTAAAAAATCGAAGTCGATGCAGAGAAAAGTAAAAAGCAGTGTAGACAGTATGCCGCTTATCGTATCTAAAAAAAATAAGACAGCCTGGTTAGATCCACAAACGTCGCCCAAAGCGGTAGATGAACTACTCATGGCTTCCGAGATGGCCCCCTTAAGTATAACTCCTGTTGACCGCAGCAGGAGCTATGATTTTTCGGGTAAAAAAGAAGCCTAAGCGTCGGCTTATGAGTTAAGTATAATTGTATTACAGTTAAGCAAAACCAGCTGATATATAGATATTTGTATATCAATTAAAACGAAGTATTGTTTTAAAAGATATGAACTGAATATGAATCAAGAATTGATGAGTATCCTGACCAAGTAAATGAACGTTGAACGGCATCACGGTTACCATTACTTCAAACTAAAAACACTATTTATTATGTTACGATGGACAGTCACGTTTGTAATTCTAGCGATTATCGCCGCCTTTTTAGGCTTTGGAGGTATTGCTGCTGGAGCTGCATCAATTGCAAAAATTTTATTTTACATATTTATTATCCTTTTTGTACTTTCTCTCATTTTTGGAGGAAGGTTTAAAAAAGGAGTATAACTTACTATTCACCTCTAAATTGAAACACCATGAAAAAAATATTCTTAGTATTTCTTGTCGCTGCTTTTGCTTTTAGCCTAAGTAGTTGTAGAGAAACGAAATCCGAAAAAGTTAAGGATGATGTTGAAGACGTAGCTGATGATGTGGGCGATGCTATTGATGATGCTGGAGATGCCGTAGAAGACGTTGTAGACGATAATTAAACGGATAACTAGCCTAGTGTACATAGAAGATATGAACGTTAGGACATGAAAACTATCAAGATGCAAATCTTGGTAGTTTTTTTGTGCCTACGCCTAGCAAATGAGCTAATGTTTCTTGTATTTACATCAATAGGTGGTGGTGCAATAGCTTATCTTGAGCATAGAAACCTAAATAGACCCTAGCTAATGATGACAAAAAAACAACAAAACGTGCTACGAAAATTAGTTGCCAAGCGATTAAAAAGGAAATGGGGAAAACGCTATGCAGATAAGGTGAAAGAGCAAACCATGAAATTAAGGTCGCAGCGCTAAACAGGATGGACGCGTAATAAAACACAGTACGAACCAATAACACTAGAAAAAATGAGCACAAATAACGAAGTAGAATATATTGCCAAATATCAAGCCTTAGGCTACAAAAACTCGTATCGATTTAAAGAAGGTCGATTGGTTGACAATCAAACTGGAAAGGTCTATAAACCTACCGATATTTTTATCGTAGCAGAGCACCGATTTGAAGGCTTTACCAATCCCGATGATTTATCGATTTTATATGTAATTGAAACCAAAAATGATTCTGCAGGAACGCTTTTGGTGGGATATGGCCCTTCGGCTAATTTAGAATTAGCAGAATTTTTCACCGCGGTTCCTAAGGATCAGTATTCAAATGAAAAGAACATTAATTTCTCTAATGAATAGGAGTATACTAGCGGTATATTGTTGAAAGAGGAATACGAAGATGCACGGGAGGAGCTGGAGCTAAACAAACTAGGGATTCCCATACGTTGCCTGAATAACTAGGCACTTAAAAGGAATCCCTACCTGTATTGTATAGCGTTGTTTAACGAAAAACAGTTTGCTTTCTATCAGGGCCTACAGACACAATTTTAATAGGCACTTCTAAATTCTTTTCTAAAAATTCAATGTATGCATTTAAATTTGCAGGCAGTTGTTGTTGATCATCCATTGCGGTCAGATCATCGTCCCAGCCCGCTAATGATTCATAATGTACCTTGATGTTTTCTGGTTCAATATTGTAAGGTAAATAATCTATTTTTTTACCTTGATAGCTATAGGCTGTACAGACTTTAATTTCTTTAAATCCAGATAACACATCGCCTTTCATCATCATGAGCTGTGTCACTCCGTTTACCTGAACTGCATATTTTAGGGCTACTAAGTCGAGCCATCCGCAACGGCGAGGTCGCCCTGTAGTTGCACCAAATTCATGTCCAACTTCAGCCATTGTTGCTCCATCCTTATCAAATAATTCGGTAGGGAAGGGGCCAGACCCCACACGGGTGGTATAGGCTTTAAAAATTCCAAACACTTCACCAATTTTATTGGGTGCAACGCCAAGGCCTGTACAGGCTCCAGCTGCGGTAGTGTTAGAAGAAGTTACAAAAGGATAGGTTCCAAAATCAATATCCAATAACGAACCTTGTGCTCCTTCTGCTAAAATGGTTTTTCCACTTTTCATAGCATCAAAGAGATATTGCTCACTATCAATAAAGGTCAGTTTTTTAAGTTGATCAACCGCCTGACAAAACTCTTCGGTTAATTCGTCTAGATTAAATTGAATATCTACTTCAAAGAAATCCAGCATTTTTATATGCTTCTCGGTTAAGGCATCAAATTTATCTTTCCAATCAGGCATTTCTAAATCCCCCACACGCAATCCATTTCTACCGGTTTTATCCATGTAGGTAGGACCAATCCCCTTTAGGGTAGAGCCAATTTTAGCTTTTCCTTTTGAGGTTTCTGAGGCCGCATCGAGTAAGCGATGGGTAGGTAAGATTAAATGCGCTTTACGCGAAATCAATAGTTTTGAATTGAAATCAATGGCATACGCCGAAAGGTTATCAATTTCTTTTTGAAAAATAACGGGGTCTATAACCACGCCATTTCCAACTATATTCACGGCTTTATCGTGAAATATACCAGACGGAATAGTGTGTAGTACATGTTTGTTTCCGTCAAAAATTAAGGTGTGACCCGCGTTGGGCCCACCTTGAAATCGTGCGATGATATCGTAATTTTTAGTAAGTACATCTACTATTTTTCCTTTCCCTTCATCTCCCCACTGTAAACCTAGCAATAGATCAACCATTATTGCAATTGAATTTAAAATTTAACTTATTTTTTTGCTTTATCTTTTCTTGTACCATAAAAATAGAGTGAGTGGTTTTGCACTTCAATATTAAACACTTCTTCTATAGTTTGTTTTATGGTTTGTATGCGTGGATCACAAAACTCGATAACTTCCCCGGTATCCGTTAAAATGATATGGTCGTGTTGTTTATCAAAATACGACTTTTCATAATGGGCTTGGTTTTGGCCAAATTGATGCCGTCTAACCAAGCCACAATCTAATAACAATTCAATGGTATTATACAGGGTTGCACGACTTACTCGATAATTTTTATTCTTCATATAGATATATAAAGACTCAATATCGAAGTGATCGTTATGATCATAAATTTCTTGAAGAATAGCGTAACGTTCAGGTGTTTTTCGGTGTCGATTATTCTCTAAAAATGCCGTAAACACATTTTTGACAATCTCCTGATTAGTTGCATTATCCATGATCAATTATTAAAAAACAAAGGTACGCTATAAAAGCAATTTACAAACCGCAAAAGACGAAAAAGATTAACAACTTTTGAACAAGATAAACCTATTTTTTTTGATTTTTTTTTAGGCTGATTGGCTAAAGACCCTAGAATACAAGCGGGGGTAAAGGAATAGCGCGTTAATTATTTAAGCGTTCTACTTTATCTACACCTTCAATTTTTTTCAACCGATCAATTAATTTTTTTAATTGGCTGTTATTTTTAATACTCACCGTAATTCTTCCTTCAAAAACGCCTTGGTTCCCAGCAATATTAATATTGTGAATATTTACGTGCATATTATTAGAGATGACTCGGGTAACTTCATTAATTAACCCCACATTGTCAATCCCCGTTATTTTTAATAAGACCTTAAATTCCTGCTGACTAGAATCTATCCATGTGGCCGGCATTACGCGGTAAGCAAATTGCGATTGCATACTTACGGCATTCGGACAGTTTTGTTTATGTACTTTAATCCCTTCAGAAACAGTAACAAATCCAAAAACTTTATCCCCAGGGATAGGATTACAACACTGCGCTAATTTATAATCTAAGCGATCTTCATTTTTACCAAAGACCAATGCGTCAAACTTGTCTGTAATTTCTTCAGGTTGTCCACTAGGTGCAGCTTTGGTATCACCTCGTTTAATTTTACTTCTAAAGAAATTGTAAATAGCATTACTGCGTTGGCTAGCGTAATTTTTTAATTGTTGGTTGTCAATTGCCCCATTACCAATACGATAAAACAGATCTAAACTTGTTTTTAGCTTAAAGTAACTGACTAGTTCGTTCACTGTTTTCTCATTAAAAGGTACTTTTAAGTGACGTAATTTACGGGTTAACACTTCTTTTCCTTCTTCGGCAATGTCTTTTTGCTCTTCTTTTAAGGCGGTTTTAATTTTGGATTTAGCACGGGCGGTTTTCGCCATTTCGAGCCAGCTCAATTTGGGTTTTTGCGATTTTGATGTAATGATTTCTACTTGGTCACCACTGGTTAATTCGTGACTTAAGGGGACTAATTTTCCATTGACTTTAGCACCGCGACATCGCATTCCAATTTCGGTATGGATCGCAAAGGCGAAATCAATGGGAGTGGCACCTTTTGGCAAGGATTTAATATCACCATTGGGCGTAAAAATATAAATCTCTTTAGCATAGAGGTTCAGCTTAAACTGCTCTACAAAATCAACGGCATTAACATCGGGATTTTCAAGGGTTTCTTTGAGTTTGTTAAGCCAATTTTCAAGGCCGCTTTCCCGTTCATTTTCATGCTTGTACTTAAAATGGGCTGCATAACCTTTTTCGGCGATCTCATCCATGCGTTGTGATCTAATCTGCACTTCCACCCATCGTCCTTTGGGTCCCATAACGGTGGTGTGTAAGGATTCATAGCCGGTTGACTTGGGTTGTGAAATCCAATCGCGCAAGCGGGCGGGGTTGGGATTAAAATTGTCGGTTACAATAGAATAGATTTTCCATGCGTTAAATTTTTCTTGCGAAAGTTCAGAGCTGTAAATAATCCGGATGGCAAATTTGTCATACACTTCGTCAAAAGACACGCCTTGTTTGAGCATTTTTTTACGAATAGAAAAAATAGATTTCGGTCTTCCTTTTATGACATAGTCAAATTTTTCTTTGTCAAGTGCTCCTTGAATCGAGGCGGTAAACTGCTTGATGTATTCGTTTTGTTCTTCTTTACTCTCTTTTGTTTTGGTTAGAATATCTTGATAAACCTCAGGTTCTGTGTATTTTAAACCCAAATCTTCTAACTCTGTTTTTATATTGTAAAGTCCCAAACGATGCGCTAATGGCGCATAGATATACAAGGTTTCTGACGATATTTTGATTTGCTTGTAATCGGGCATAGCATCCATGGTTTGCATATTGTGCAAACGGTCGGCTATCTTAATTAGAATAACACGCACATCATCATTTAAGGTCAGCAGCATTTTTCTAAAATTTTCAGCTTGAATAGAGGCTTCTTGCTCTTTATTTAATCGGGAGATCTTGGTTAAGCCATTGACAATGCGCGCAATGGTCTCCCCAAAGAGTCGTTCAATATCATCAAAATCGTAATCGTCTGAATCTTCAACTACGTCGTGTAATAGGGCACAGGCAATAGAGGTGGCCCCTAAGCCAATTTCATTTGCCACAATTTTTGCTACTGCAATGGGGTGATAAATATAAGGTTCCCCTGTTTTACGGCGCTGATCTTTATGTGCGTCTACTGCAACGTCAAATGCTTGCCTAATCAACTCCTTGTCTTTTTTGGTCAAGGTTTGGTAGGTAACGCTAAGCATGTCTTTGTAGCGCTTCTTAATTTCTTTATTTTCTTCCTCTATCGTAACCGTGTAAGCCATAGATTAAAAATAGTACATTTTTTTTTTAGCGCAACAGATTTTTTGGATAGATTGAAATTAAATAAGGATGGGTACCCAAATGAGTCCCTAAATGCGCCAGTGCACGCCCTTCAAACTAAATAAATTCAACACAATCACCCAGTAACGAGCTTTTCTTTACGGCTACACTACTGAAATGGTACTTAGGCCATTGCTCTAATCCGTTGCAATAAGGTAGGATGAGAGTAATGCATAAAGACATAGGCAGGATGTGGGGTTAAGTTACTAAAACTATTTCGTGCTAATTTTTTTAATCCACTAATTAAAGGTGACGCTCCAACGTATTCCTTAGCAAAGGCATCGGCCTGGTATTCAAAGGTTCTTGAGAGTATATTCATCAGTAAGCCGGTAATTTCTGAGATGGGACTATAGAGTAAGCCAAAGGCGATTAGTCCAATGTGGAAGCTGGGAAGTTGGACGGATAAAGCGTTTGCAAGCAGTTCGCTGGAAATCAATAAGGAGAGAATATACAGGGTGAAGCCGGTTAGCCCAATTGATAAAAACATGGTTAACAGCACGTGTTTTCTTTTATAATGCCCTACTTCATGGGCCAGTACCGCTACAATTTCTTCTTCGGTAAGGTCGTTGATGAGTGTATCATATAATACAATGCGCTTTTTTTTACCAAACCCCGTAAAGTAGGCATTGGCTTTTGTAGAACGTTTTGACCCGTCAATAACAAAAATTTGATCCAATTGGAAATCAACTTTTTTTGCCAATGCTCCTAATTTATCGCGTAAACTTCCTTCGGGAAGTGGCGTTTGTTTATTGAATAAAGGGACAATCCACGTAGAGTAAAACAAGCTCATAAGTAAAGAAAATACGGCAATTAAGATCCAGGTATACCACCAAAAGTCAGTTTTGGTATACTGATAAAACAAATGAATAACCGTTAACAAGGTACCGCCAACCACTAGGGTTAGAAACAAGCCTTTTAGTTTATCCATAAAAAACAGACCTTTAGTCATTTTGTTAAATCCGTACTTTTCTTCAATATAAAAGGTGTTATAATAGCTAAATGGGGTGTTAAGCAGATCAGAACCTATAAAAATAAATCCAAAAAAAATCAAGGTAATCACCGTCTCATTTGTACTCAATGATCGAGCCAGATGATCAAGAAAAGCAAAACCTTCTACATAGAAAAAAAATAAAATGGCAATTAAGGAAAGTACCCCAGTTAGCATGGAGAATTTATATTTCTCAAGTTTATATCGCTGCGATTTGGTATAGGCAGCTTCATCATAAACATCGCGAAGTTCTTCTGGGAGCGGCGCATTAAATTGCCGAGCATTTAAATAACTCAATACAGTATCTAAAATATAACTCAGTAGCAGGATACTAATTATTAGTTGTAGCAGTAGGGTTGGGGTCATGTTTATTTTTTTAAGATGCGTCTAGAATAGGTATATTTTTTTTTCCAATACACATTGTCAAGGGCCGATTTTATAATGCCTTTGGTGGTTGAACTGTGCATGAACTCGTTATTACCCATATAGATTCCAATATGCCGGTATTTTCGCGAGGGGCGAAAAAAAACTAAATCCCCAATTTTAAGGCTTGTTTTTGACACTTTTTTTCCCACTTTAGCCATTTCTTTTACCGTGCGTGGAAGTTCTATTTGAAAGGCATTACGATAGACGGTTTGCACAAACCCCGAACAGTCAAACCCCCGCTGATCTGTTCCCCCGTAACGATAGGCTACGCCGTAATACTTACGGTATTCTTCGGATAGTTTTTTCTCCGTTTGATCAAGAGATGCACTGCGTTTTAAACTTCCGCAACTGGTGAGTAACAAGGCAAATAGCAAGAGGTAAAGCATAGATTTCATCAGGAAAAATTTCGTTGTCGTTTGGCTTCAAAAATAATAATTGCTGCGGAAACAGACACATTTAAGGAGTCTATTTCACCTTGCATAGGAATTTTAACTATAGCTTCTGCACTCTTGAGCCAAGCATCACTAAGTCCCGTAGCTTCAGTCCCCACCACAATAGCAGCTCCTTGTTGATAATTTGGTTCGGTATACAAAATACTATGTTCAAAGGCGGCACAATAGCTTGCAATCTGTTGTTCTTTAAGAAAGGCAATGATTTCTTCGGTACTGCCTGTTGCAATGGTATTGGTAAAGACACACCCTACGCTAGAGCGGATGATATTTGGGTTGTAAACGTCTGTTTTAGGATTGGCAATGATAACCGCATCTAAATTAGCCGCATCAGCAGTTCGCAGTATGGCGCCTATATTACCTGGCTTTTCGGGAGCTTCTGCAATGAGAATAAGCGGTGTGCTTGTCTGTAAGGTTAATTGATCAATATGATGATCTTTAGTTTGTACGATAGCTAACATGCCTTCTGTAGAACCGCGATGGGCTATTTTTTCATACAGTGATCGTGGAATGTGAACGGTGGGAACCTGAGGGGGTAGCACCGAGAGTTCAGCAGGTTTGTAGAGTTCTTCACAAAAAAGCAACTGTTCTATCTGATAGCCACCTTTTAAGGCAAGCGAGAGTTCTCGCTGTCCTTCCACAATGAATTTCCCTTCTTTTCTACGTATACGTGATTTTTCTTGAAGTTGTAAAACGGTTTTAATTAAAGGGTTTTGACTACTGCTAATATGTTTCACTATAATTTTTTTTACAAAGTAAGGACTTTTTGATTGTATATAGCATATAAAATTAAATTGTCCAGCAATTAATGGAAGGTTAAAAGAATGCTATCGAGCGAGGAAATAAAAAAGCCATATAGCAATAGGTATTGCTATATGGCTTTCGGAATAAAAAAAAATACTTTTTCTTTCCCTTTTAATTTTGCGCTTTATACTTCCCAGAATAACGCTTCCACAATTCTGTTTGATGCGATTCTAAACTCAGGGCTCTACCATCAATAAAGGCATGTGTAATTTGATTGGTACGCATGTCTAAGGCATCCCCAATACTAATAAAAAGGGTAGCACTCTTTCCTGCTTCTAAGGTTCCATATTCGGCATCAATACCTAATATTTTTGCAGTATTTCCGGTAATCATTTTTAAGGCCTCTTCCTTATCTAAACCTTGCCCTACAATTTGACCGGCGTAAAAAGGAAGGTTACGGCTATTCATCCGTTCCATATCACCAGTGTTTTGAAGACCAACAAGAATTCCTGCCTCGGCCAATACCTTTGGTAATTTGTACGCATAGTCATAATCGTCATCATTACTTTGTGGCAAACTTTGGGTACGCACAGCTAACACGGGGATATTGTGTTTTTTAAGTAAATCGGTCACTTCAGGTGCTTCATAGCCGCCTACAATAACAATCTTTTGAACACCATTTTTCTTTGCAAAAAGAATAGCGTCTGTTATTTCTCTAGCAGCATCGGCATGCACATATAATTTTTTGGTTCCATCAAAAAGACCTTGCATGGCTTCAAAAGGTAAATGTCTTTTTGTTTTTGCCAATGGATAGGTTTTTGAGTCCTTAAAATATTTTTCAATGGTACTTACTGAGGCAGGGTAACCTTTATTAGGTGATACGCCAGCTTGACCTCTACTACGACCAAAACTTCGCGGCCAATTCAAGTGAATTCCATCGTCTACTTTTACCGCAGCATCTTCCCAATTCCAGGCATCAAATTGAACCACAGAAGAGGTTCCAGAAATTACACCTCCACGCGGAGTTATTTGTCCGAGTAACACCCCATTAGGACGCATACTTTCTACCACTTTAGATTCAGCATTATACGCAATTAAACTTCTAATATGTGGTAAATAGGTTCCAATTTCATCTTCATCTACGGAAGCACGTACCGCGTCAATTTCACCTAACCCTAAGGTAGAATTTGGCATGATAAATCCAGGATATACATGTTTTCCTTTTGCGTCAATAACCTTACCCGTTGCGCTAACATTGGCGCCAATACTTTTAATTTTACCTTGTTCCATAACAATGGTACAATTTTCAATCACTTGACCATTGCCAATATGAGCCGTAGCACCCACAATAGAGATCACTTCTTTTTGAGCATCTGCCGGGGTTTGCTGTGCGCTCAATGGAATACATACCATGAGCATCAAACACAACCAGCCTAAGACCGTTGCGTTTGTTTTTTTATGTTGAAATAAATGACTTAAGTTCATGTTTTTATATTTTTTAATGTTCATGGTCAGTATGGTCTAATGAATCACAATGCAATGCCTGTTTTACATTTCTTCGTGGCGCTTGCGTAGTAGCACCGCCAGCTTTTTCATTCAGCATCATATCAATCAATTGATTCTTTTCTTTACGGATCTCCTCGCGCATTTGACGATCTCGTTCAAGGTCAAAATACACAGCACCTTCAATCATTGTTTTTTCCGCTTTAGCGTAAATAGACAATGGATGGTCACTCCACAAAACTAAATCTGCATCTTTACCAACTTTTACACTTCCAACTCGATCGTCGATATGTAATAATTTAGCTGGATTTAGCGTCACAAATTTCCAAGCTTCTTCTTCAGAAACGCCACCGTATTTTACAGACTTACTCGCCTCTTGGTTTAAACGACGTGACATTTCACGATCATCAGAGTTAATAGCCGTAGTAATACCTACATTGTGCATAATAGATGCATTATAAGGAATGGCGTCATTAACTTCGTATTTATAGGCCCACCAATCAGCAAACGTAGAAGCACCAACCCCGTGCTCATTCATTATGTCAGCTACTTTATAGCCTTCTAAGATATGGGTAAAGGTGTTAATTCTAAAGTTAAATTGCTCAGCCACCTTCATCAACATATTAATCTCACTTTGCACATAAGAGTGACAGGTAATAAAGCGCTCTTTGTTTAATATTTCAGCGAGCACTTCCATTTCAAGGTCCTTGCGATACGGTTTTCCACTTTTCTTAAGTTCGTCGTATTCTTTGGCACGTTGAAAGTAATCTACATATAATTGTTCAACACCCATCCGTGTTTGTGGAAATCGCACGGAACTTGTAGAGCGTGATTGTTTTACATTTTCCCCTAAGGCAAATTTGATAAATTTAGGTGAGTTGTCATAGATCATATTTTCACCAGACTCTCCCCATTTTAATTTCACAATGGCAGACCGTCCGCCAATTGGGTTGGCAGATCCATGTAAGATTTGGGCACTGGTTACCCCTCCGGCTAAGTTTCTATAGATGTTAATATCTTCATTATCTATTACATCTTCCATGGTTACTTCCGCCGATGAGTTTTGCCCGCCTTCATTTACAGAGGTGGCCGCAATATGCGTATGCTCATCAATAATACCAGCGGTAAGGTGTTTCCCAGTAGCATCTACAACTGTGGCAGACCCTTTAGAAAGGTTTTTACCAATTTTAGCAATTTTACCATTTTTAACCAAGACATCCGTTTCGGTAAGAATTCCTTCACTTTCGTTGGTCCATACTGTAGCATTTTTAAATAAGATATGTTCTGATTTAGGCAATTCAGCAAAACCATAGGCTTCATTTGGATAGGTTACAGGTAAGACTTCCAATGGTTTTTTCGCTTTCGCGGATCGTTTATTGGCTTCTTTTTTATCTCCTGTTTTGGTGGCTGACCACGGAATAGATTTCGTACCTACTACCGCATCACCAGTTAAGGCAGAGGAATCATCTAATACGCGTGCTTTTAATCGCGAATTTTTCCCATTTTCAGTTAGGATAATACCAATCCAACCATCGGTATAATTTACTTTGGCTGCAACTTTGGTTTCCCCTTGTTTAACTTCAATTTTTGGTTTACCCGCATCCCCCGAAAGGGTCATGTCATAGGTTTTACCATTTAATTTCATGCTATACGTACCACTCAGGTCTTTCACATCATCCGCCTTGATTACATTTTTATTCCCTTGAACCCAGTTTTCATAAAGTGTGGTTTGGGCATCAAAAATATTTCCTGAACTGATGAGGAAATTGGCAAGTTTACCTTTTTCTAATGTTCCGAGTAATGAAGACTTTCCTAAAATTTTAGCAGGTGTTGTCGTCAGTGCAGCTAAGGCTTGTTTTTCGTCTAAACCGTAGCTTATTGCTTTTAACAAATTGCCTTTAAAGGCAGAAGGTGCTTTTAGTTTATCTGTTGTAAAGGCAAAAGGAATTCCTTTAGACGCAACTACTTTAGGGTTAGTTGGTGCTTGATTCCAGTGACGCATATCTCCTAAGTTCACCATGTCGGCTTGAAAGGGATTAGAAACATCGTAAGCCGCAGGAAAATTAACAGGAAGTACAAAGGTTGCATTTGTATTTTTTATTTGATCAATAACTTCATATTCATCTCCATTACCGATAATGGTATATTGAATTCCAAATTCATCACCAATTTTATCAGCGCGCATGGCATTTAATTTACTCCCTGCTACAAAAATTTGAGGAAGATTTGCATTTTCATTCAAGGCCGCTAAAGTTAAGTCCTGAGTTTTTACATGTCCATCAGCATACCATTTAGCATCAATATACATTTGTCTAAGCAAGGCAATTGAACCCATTAACGAAGAGGGGTACGATTGTCTTGACGCTCTACTTTTAGAAAAAGATAGATATTGAGCCGAATTAATGTCTAAAATTCTAGTTTCATTATCATCGGTAGAGTTTAAGGTAAGTAGCACGCCAGTTCCGCGCACAATTCCATCTTTAACATGGGTATTCACCACACCAAAGCCAGCTTTTCTAAATTCATCTGCTTTTTTGCTATCATAATTAAATTGGTCAATGGCATTTGTTTCTGCACGAATGTGTTCGTTCCAGTAATAGCCTTTTCGTTGGGTGTCTAGCTGTTGTGTGAAACCGCGAAAACCACCACCTCCAGCACCGCCAGGGGTTGATGATTTGATCCCAAGGTCAGTATATACTTCAATAAACGAAGGGTAAATATGTTTCCCCTTTAGGTCGATGACTTCCGTACCTTTTGGTAATCTTACAGCGGTACCAACGTCTACAATGAGACCATCTTTTATAAGAAGGGTTCCTTTATTAATTGTTTTTTCTGGCGAGATCACGATATGCGCATTCGTAAACGCAGTATAATTTGAATAGCTGTCGTTGACTCCACTATTGTTCGGGAAATAATCCTGAGCCGTCGCTACTTGAATACAACAAATCGCCCATAAAAAGCTCAATAGAAGCTTAGGTAAATTTAGTTTCATAAGATAGATTAGTATTAGTTATTGAGTTAATAAAATAAAGTAGCTAATGTACGAATAAAAGTGAAAAGTGAAAATTGCTTTAATGCGGGCCATTTCTAAGGTGATTCTACCCAATCAAGGGCTGTTATATTTATTATTACGGATGGATGTTACGCAGCACAGTAGCGCAATAAATAGGGAGCGTGAAAAGAGGAAGGTCTAAGGGGGGCATGGGTCTTAGCGCATACGTATAGTGAAGTTCTCTTTTACTTGCCCTTTTCTAAAAAAAACCATTCCCCAATAAAAGGTATCTATAGTAACGGAAACTTCGGGATGTTTTTTAATAATTTCCCAGGCCGCTGTCATTCCGCGGCTCCAATAGATATCGTCAAAAATAAACACCGACTGTTCGTGTTTATGTGCGAGACATTGTTCAAAATACTGAAGGGTCGCTTCTTTTTGGTGATTTCCGTCAAAAAATACCAAATCATAACGAACATCCTGTAGGGCCGGAGTGAGGGTTTCTTCAAACGGCCCAATGCGAAGTTGAATGGCGGTTAATCCAAACTGATTAAACTGCTGTTGCGCAATGGCGGCTGTTTGGGTACAACCTTCTAGGGTAGTAATACAAAGTTGTGGGTGTGCAATAGCCATACTAGCTGTTCCGATGCCCAGCGAGGTGCCAATTTCTAGCACATGCTTAGCATTTATCCGATCTACTATGCGATGTAGTACGCAGGCTCTATGAAAGCTAATCCCCGCATTTTTGGCTATTTGTGCAATTTCACGTTCTTGAGATGCCATGGCTTTTGAGCCTGCCCCAAAATCGTGTACCTTAATTTTTTGGTGATTTTTACAGAGGAGTTGTCGGTATTTTTTAAGTTCGTTTTGAACGGATTTATCTGGGCGTTGATAAAAACATGCATTGGCAAAATCAAACACAAATGGCGAATGAACGCCGTGTTTACGCTTTGCGCGTAAGAAAAATTTTAGGTAAGAGCTTAGTTGATAATACATGTGGGATTAAAAAAATCAAAAGTAGAGATTATTTTATATATGCGGGTATGGTGTTGGGGGATTGTTGATTGTTGATTTTTGATTGTTGATTGTTGATTGTTGATTTTTGATTTTTGAAGTTTGCATGTGGAATAACCGAAGCCTTAGCATTTAAAATGAGCTAGGAAATGCGGGAAGTCTGTGGTTTGAACCTGTACTCGGTTTAACTAAGAATAAGGCCGTAGCTCTTCAATGGTGCGAAGTTGCAGTTGGAATTTGGGATTTAACTTATTGTGATTTGCCTGCGGGTAAGTGGCCCTGGTGGTAAAAAACACGTAACAAAACATCAACTCTTTATTATTTATTCTTTTTTGCATTGCCCAAAAACAAATCGACCCTAGGGAGATTCACGAATACTTAGTACAATAACTTGGGGATGAGTAAACCAAAAAAGTCTAGGGCTGCCTAAGTTGCTTTTTTTCATTTTTTTCTTGTCAAAAAAACGAAATCGACTTTTCGGAGATTCACGAACACTTAATAAAATAACATGCGTGAGCTAAACAAAAAAGACA